>Ga0081539_10000470_pt1 | contig 85281 bp, 64 predicted proteins | sample TabmetS4T2R2_FD_71023 | JGI IMG/M metagenome (GOLD analysis project Ga0081539, IMG submission 71023) | Tabebuia heterophylla rhizosphere microbial communities from the University of Puerto Rico - S4T2R2 | ecosystem: Host-associated > Plants > Roots > Rhizosphere ...
CGTTTTTCCCAGACGCGCAGTCGTGGCCGCGATCAGTCCGACGACCGCGGCATTGAATCCCTGAAAGACACGCTGTGCATCCGGCAGCTCATGAAGATAGGTATGAGCGACGGTCAACCCAATCATAATCAGGAATGATGGCAGGACGAAACTCGACGCCGAGACCAGGGCGCCGCGGATTCCAGCCAGCTGGAGCCCGACGTACGTAATGGCGTTGGCCGCATTCGCGCCGGGCAGGCTTTGCGCGAGCGAGACGGCATCGAGAAACTCTTCTTCCGAAAGCCATCGTCGCTCCCGCACAACCAATCGGCGAACCTGCGCGATCACCGCCACTCCACCACCAAATCCGATCAGCCCAAGCTTAAAAAAAGTTTTGGCCAACGCACGCCATTCAACCCTGGCCTGATCCGGAGCAAACTGATCGGAGATCCAATCACGCAATTGGTAGAGGATCTTGATCAGCGTAAATATCAACTCGCTTCTATAAGTTCTTGCACTCACCTTCTCTCGCTTGCCTTCTTACTTAATAGGTTATCAACACGGGGGAGTGTTACAATCTGATTATGTCAAAACAACACCTGGCTATTATCGGTGGGACGGGCGATCAGGGCAAAGGGCTGGCGCAAAGATGGGCCAGAGCCGGTTTTACCGTGACCATCGGATCTCGCGACGCAACCCGCGCCAAAGCCACAGCCGAAGAGTTGGGCGAGACGTTGGGAGAAACAGTTCAAATCGATGGAAAGATCAATGCTGAGGCCGCGGCAAGCGCCTCGATCGTCGTCTTGACGGTTCCGTTCACCGCCCAAATTGCGACGATCAAAGAGATTCACGGCAGCCTCCGGCCCGACTCGCTGATCGTCGACGTGACGGTCCCGCTGGAGCCGGCCGTCGGCGGCAAACCGACTCGGGTGCTCGGGGTCTGGGCGGGATCTGCCGCCGAGCAATGTGCCGAAATGGTGCCCAGGGGAGTCCAGGTCGTCTCCGCTTTTCATAATGTCAGCGCTCTTGCTCTGGCCGATCTCAATCACGAAGTCGAGTGCGATATCATCGTCTGCGGCGATAACAAAAGCGCCCGAGAGATGGTCAGACCTCTGGTCGCGGCTATTCCCGGATGTCGTTATATCGATGGCGGCGCACTCGCGAATTCTCGGATCGTCGAGGCGATGACGGCATTGCTCATCGGCATCAACATTCGTTATCGAATCCACTCGGGAATACGGATCACCGGGGTTGATGGTTGAGAGTCGAGGGTTGAACGATCGCCGGTTGTCGGAGATCGCCCGCCGCTCGATCATTCAACTCTCGGCTTTCAATCATTGACAATCCATATGTCTCTATCACCTTACATCGATTTTTCTCGCGACGAATGGAGCCTCCTCCGCAATTCGACTCCGCTGACGTTGAGCGAAGAAGATCTGGTGAGGCTCCGCGGTATTAATGAAAACATCTCGCTGCGTGAAGTGGAAGAGATTTACTTGCCGCTTTCGCGCTTGCTCAATCTTTACGTGGCGGCCACTCAGAATCTTCATAAGGCGACTCATACCTTCCTCGGACACTCGACGGCCAAAGTTCCTTATGTCATCGGCATTGCCGGCAGCGTCGCCGTCGGCAAGAGTACGGCGGCGCGTATTCTGCAGGCGCTGCTCGCGCGCTGGCCCAATCATCCGAAGGTCGATCTGATCACCACCGACGGGTTTCTCCTGCCCAACGCGGTGCTCGAAGCGCGGGGATTGATGAAGCGGAAAGGGTTTCCTGAAAGTTATGACCGGCGCCGTCTGGTGAAGTTCGTGGCCGACCTGAAATCGGGTGAGCCTCAAGTTTCGGCCCCGGTCTATTCGCACCTCACTTACGACATCTTGCCCGATCAGGTCCAGACCGTCAGGCAATCCGATATTATGATTCTGGAGGGCTTGAACGTTTTGCAGACCGGCGTGGGGAGCGCCGATCACTCGCCCGTCTTCGTCTCCGACTACTTCGATTTCTCGATCTATCTCGACGCGGATGAAACCTTCATCAAAAGGTGGTACGTCGATCGTTTTCTGACCTTTCGACGCACGGCATTCCGCGACCCGGTCTCATATTTTCATCGCTATGCCAGCCTCTCCGATCACGAAGCGCGAGAGACAGCCTTGAAGATCTGGAACGAAATCAACGGCGTCAATCTCAGAGAGAATATTCTGCCGACGCGGACACGCGCGCACTTGATCCTGGAGAAAGGCGCGGATCATTTAATTCAACAGGTGAAATTGAGAAAGCTCTAGCTCTTCGCCGCTCACGATCTTCATCGCCGCGATTGGTAGAGGCGGTTTAAGCGGTTCGGATCAACACCCAGCCAATAGAGCATCTGCATGAGCGACCACAACGCAAAAGTGCGGACGAAGCGCCCTTCAAACCGCCGCGACGAGGTGATCGCCGAGACGGGCAACCGCACGAATTTTCCCGCACGCCGCATTCTTCGATAAAGGTCGCAATCTTCGAAAATCGGATAGTCACGGTAACCGCCCAGCGCGTCAAAGACGCGACGGCGCACAAAGATCGCCGAATCACCATAACACATCCCGCCCATTCGCAAGAGCGGATAGATCTTTGTCAAGAGATGCGCCTCGCGACTGCCGCCGTCGAAGACCAGACTGAAATTGCCGCCACAGACTTTTGGATCCAGCAGCGCCTTTTCGATCAGCTGCAGCGCCCCGTCTGGCAACCGCGTATCGGCATGAAGAAAGAGCAGCGCCTCGCCTGTCGCCGCCCGCGCGCCGGCATTCATTTGTTGTCCTCGCCCGCGCGGCGCGCTGACGACACGGAGCCCACATTGGCGCGCAATCTCGACTGTTCCATCCGTACTTCCGCCGTCGACGACGATGACTTCGAATTGACCACGCCATCCGGCCAATGACGATGCCATTTCGCGGATCACTATTTTTTCATCGAGTGTTGGGATGATGATTGAGATGAGCACGATTCTCCGAACGTAGCCTGCCTTACAGTTTGATCAAAATCTTGTGATTATAGTCGTGATTGAGAACAATGATCAGATTGTCAATTTGTAATGGAGAGTAATAATGAAAGGCATATATATTCTAATCGCCATGATTTTGTTATCGATCATGACCGCGAATCGGGTCTTGGCGCAAGGCATCGACTATTCCGAATATGATCGTCTGACACGCAAATATGTAGATGGTCGCGGCCTGGTCAATTATAAAGGTCTAAAGAGCGAACTCGGTTCCTTCAAGACCTTCATCGATCAAATCTCATCCATCAGCCCGCACAGCCATCCGCAATATTTCAAAGACAGCAACGAACAGCTTCGATACTGGATGACCGCTTACAATGCCTGGGTTCTCTACATCGCGGCCTCGGAATATCCGTCAAAGAGCGCTCTTTGGAATTTTCTCGGTCTCTTCCGCAACCGGAGCATCAAACTCGGGGGAAAAGATTCGTCACTCGAAGAGCTCGAACACGGCATTATCCGCAAGGTTTATCAAGAACCGAGAATTCATTTCTACATCAATTGCGCCGCCTTCAGCTGCCCGGCTCTCCAACAAGGCGTCATTCCGCCGGATCACACTTCAGATGTTCTTGAGCAGGCGGCCAAACGCTTCATCAACGATCCAAAGCACGTGAAATATGATGCCGAGACCAAGCGCCTTTATCTGTCGAAGATCTTCGACTGGTTCGCGGGCGACTTTTTGACCGCATTGCATGATAAGAAGGGGATCCAACGACCGCATATTGCGCAATTTATCCTTCAATATCTTGAAGGGCCTCCACACGATGCCCTCGCCAAGACTCCATTGAACGAGATCAGCGTGCGTTATTTCAGTTATGACAAGAGCCTCAACGAACAACGGTAGAGGTTGCGGCTGCTTGATTATGGACGGCGGATTTTAAAACCGTTCGAACTCTTTCTTCAATTAACAAAGAGTCGGCACCTCAGGATCAAACAGCAGCGAGCGGGGCGCGAAAGGTCAGTCATCGAATCTTTTCGCCAACCACAGATTGCAACTGAATTGTTTTTTGGCATCGAACCAGGTCCGGGCAGGCGTGAATCCCGTTGTTTGAGCCAGAGTGGCCAGTTGATTGAGGCTGTACTTGTGTGAACTTTCAGTATGAATCGTCTCTCCCTCCTCGAACGCAATCTTGAGGCCGGTCTGCCCGATCTGATTAATGCTGACGGTCTGTGCGGTGCGGCTGACAAGGTGCATCTCGATCCGCCCCATTTCCTCATTGTAAATCGCTCGGTGTTGAAAACGAGCGAGATCAAAGTCCGATGCCAATTCACGATTGATTCGCACGAGCAGGTTCAAATTGAAAGCCGCCGTCACACCGAGCGCATCGTCATAGGCTGGGACAAGAATGCTCGACGATTTCTTCAAGTCCGCGCCAAGCAGCAATCCGTCGCCCGCACGCAGCGCGCCGCGGATTTGGCGCAACAGGGATTGCGCCTCGTGCGGCGGATAATTACCGATATTCGAGCCGAGAAATAAGACCAGGATCCTTTCTCCATCGGCTCTCGCAATCGAGTCGAGCCCCTGCGTGTAATCGCTGATCTGAGCCGTCACGTGGAGGTTCGGATAGTCGCTGAGCAGTTTCTCGGCGCTCTGTTCGAGAATCGTGGCCGAAATGTCGATCGGTTGGTAGTGCAGTTGGGTCTGCTGCGCGAGGATCGCTTCAATCAGCAGCCGTGATTTGACCGAACTGCCGCTGCCCAACTCGACCAGACTCACCGGACCGCGCAGATGTGAGATGATCTCCCCCGCGTCTCGTTCGAAGATCTCAGTCTCGGCCCGCGTCAGATAATACTCCGGCAAAAGACAGATCGCCTCGAAAAGCTGTGACCCCAACGCATCATAGAAATATTTGGGGGGAAGCGTTTTGGGTTTAGCCGTCAATCCAATGCGCACGTCATCGGCGAATTGGTCTTGATTGCGCTCCAAAGTTGATTGACGAAGAAGTAAGCGGGAGGGCATCACAAAAGGCATTTGTGCTGGCATGTTATTGTTTTTCCTCAAGCCACAATTATAAGCCAATAACACTTTACCGGCGAGATCAGTGTTTTAAGTCTCCCTTAAAATTTACAGTGATCCTTTAAAGTCGCCGGTAGAGTCATCGGCCTTTAACAAGATGTTTCATCAGAGATTTTTATGAGACTCCCGGTTTTTTAGCAACATTGATGCCACAACGATGGATTGGGACTGGATGAAGAGCGGGGAAAGGACAAGGTTGTCTTAGAAGTTATGATGCTTTGTCTGATGTTTTAAATAAATTATCAAGCTTTTGAGCCGGCCTCTCCACGGCACTGAGAAATGAAGGGAAACACTACAGCACATGTCATTACTTGATACAAAAAGAGTCCAGCAGTCAAAGAGACAAAATGCGTCGCTGACCGGCGGGGCCGCAATCTACGATCGCAGCCCGGCCGGTCGGCTAGCCGAAATTGATCAGGCCGGGGAGCTGAATTAGAAGGCGGGTCGCCAAGCCCCTTGGGTTGGTGGCTTCATGCGCGCAAAGCGGCAGCCGCTTTCTGCGATCGCACATAGCGGCGATTGACCTCTTCCCAATTGATGTTCTGCATAAACGCATCGACATATTTCGCCGCCGCCGCACCATAATCCATATGATAAGAGTGCTCATACATGTCCAAAACAAGCAACGGACAGCTGAACGAAGCGCTGTGCATGTGATCCCATGCCCAATAATTGTGCAGCACGCCAGTATGGAAGTTGAAACCGAGCGTGACCCAACCCGAACCACCGGCGAGCGCATTCCCGGTCTTTTTGAATTCTGCTTCCCACGCCTCGAAGCTGCCCCAGGTCAGTCCGATCGCGAATAAGATGTCATCACCGGGTTTACCGTTTCCGCCGAGATTGCCGAAATAATGGTCATGCATGACGACCGAGCCGGTCCGAATCATCTCTTCTCGTTTAAGGTCGCCGTACATGTATGCAGGCAGGTCCTTCTCGGCCATCAACGACGCCAACTTCACTTCGACGGCATTGAGCGCCTTGATCGTGCCGCCGTAGTTGTTCTCCCAATGCGATTTGATCAGTTTTTCTGAAAGCCCGGTGAGTTTGGCCGGATCGAATGTCAGAGGTTTAGGTTGATGCATCCCAGCAAAGGCTTTGACCGGACCGGCCGATCCAGCGGCCGGAGCGGATGCTGACGCCGGGGTCTGCGCGTCCGCCGTGATCAGGCTCGTAAGTGACAGCGCTACGCCGCCGAGCGTCATCGCTTCGATCGCTTCACGTCTTGAAATATCGCTCATTATATTGCTCCTTCTAGTAATATAAGATTTCTGCGCTCTTTGAGTTTGGTTTTGACGTTCGAGGGGCAGGGTCGGCGCGTAGGAAAATTACTTCGGAACATACCCTCTGTGCAAGTCGGGGAGACGAAAATTTGGGGGAGTTTCCCTCCGAATGTTAATAGTTTAATCAAATTGGATCATTGCTGAGGCGGGAGGACATGCGGCGCGGCAACTGATGAGTGAACTATCACCAATGATTCACGAAGACCTCTTGTCACGGAAAGCGAAAAGATAGAGCCCCGCTCCCACGAAAGGGATCAAAATGATGGCAATCAGCACCACTTTTGTCGCCCAGTCGCGCGCTGATTTCAAGACATCAGAGATCGCGTAGAGGCTGAGTATTGCGTAAGCGATAAGCAGCGCAGTCTTCATGGCAGTTTCCGCCTCCAAATAATGGTTTACAGCGAAGAATCCGGGGCGATCCGGTTCTGCCTCCGCGTAGTGAACCTTACGACCCGCGCCGGATCTTTGTTCCTCGGTCATGGCCGCCGCTGGCGATCGCAATCGTCAAGAGCACCGCCGAAAGAAATGAAGATTGCGTGGGTGATTCTTTCGTGTCCTGATCGGTCTTCGTTGTTCAACCGGCGAGTTTCGATCTCACAATTTGATTGACGATCTTTCCGTCGACAGTTGCCCCGGCGAGTTTCGCCATGACGGCCTTCATGACATTGCCCAGATCTTTCGCCGATGTCGCGCCGGTCTCGGCCACGGTCTCTTCGACGATCTTGATGATCGTCGCTTCATCGATCGCGGCCGGCAAATATTCTTCAATGACTTTGATCTCGGCGGCTTCCTTGTCGGCCAGTTCAGGACGGCCGCCTTGCCGGTATTGTTCAATGCTGTCGCGGCGCTGTTTGACCAGCGATTGGAGCACCTTGATCGCTTCTTCATCGCTCAGCGCGGCCATCTTATCGATCTCGCGATTCTTGAGCGCGGTCTTGACCATCCGCAGCGTCGAGAGCCGTTCGGGGTCCTTACTCTTCATCGCCGCTTTCAAATCCTCATTGATTCGTTCCAGGAACGTCATCTTTATTCTCCTCTGGTGTCAAGATCTCGAGAGCTTACTCGTAGGTTATAGGTTGCGCGCTCGTCCCTGTCAAACCGCCTTCGATAGCCAGGTTGCGCCAAGATCTGAAATTTGTTACCCTTCGCAATTACAACTCGTGATGGGTTGTATCTTCTGCTCGATGGCTGAAGTGATCAACAGCAGACCGTCAACAGTAGATCAGTAATCGGTCAATCAGCAGAGATCGCAGTAGATATAGTCAGCAGAGATCGTAGTAGATATAGATATAGACGGTAGAAATTGAAATAGTCCTGCCAGGCATAACTTGCCTGACGATCCCACGGCCCGCTAGGGACGGGACGTAATGAGCCTACGACAATAGGCGACAAGAGGCGACAAGAGGCGACAATAGGCCGGAAGCTCTGAGATTGCTTGGTCCGAATTGTCATTCCCAGACCCCGACTTATTGCCGGCGAAAAAAGTGAGGATAAGGCCCGGTGATGGAATTGGTAGACATGCAGGACTTAGGATCCTGTGCTTCGCGGCGTGTGGGTTCGAATCCCACCCGGGCCACCATCGTATCGGTGTGTTGAGATACCACAATCTTCTCTCCAAAGATCTTTGGCAGATCTGCCATTCATTCGATCCGTCCTTATCCTCTATCGGTCCCGGTTCAAGCTGGTAACTTGACCGCTATTATTGCAAAGGGAAGGTGAAATAAGTTGAAACTGGATGTTGCCATTACAGATGTCTCCCAATCAAAGAAAGATCTCGTGATTGAGGTCTCCGCCGATGAGGTCAAGGCGGAATTTGAGAAGACTTATGATGCCTTTGCGCGGCGCGCAAAGGTGCCCGGATTTCGCCCCGGCCGAGTGCCGCTCAGTGTCATCAGGCAGCGTTTCAGCAAGGATGTCAAAGATGAGGTGATTGGGCGCCTTCTACCCCACGCGCTCCAACACGCTATTTATGATCGCCAGCTGCGTGTGGTCGGCGAACCGGATATCAACCCCGATGAGATCTCGATCAGAGAAGGCGAAGCGCTCAAATTCAAAGCGAGTGTGGAAATTCTGCCGGATTTCGAGCTCAAGCCATATAAAGAACTTCACGCCATCAAGCGAGTCTCGCGTGTGACTGACGAAGATGTCGAGCGAGTGATCGAGCGGTGGCGCGAATCGGCGGCAGAGTTCGTTCCGGTCGAAGACCGCGGCGCCCAGGACGGCGATTTCGTCTCGATCGACCTGGTCGGAAAATATGTCGAGACGCCGGAGGCAGAAGACCTCAAGGCCGATAATGTTCAAATCGAACTCGGCTCCGAGAATGTGCAGCCGGAGTTCACCGAGAATCTGCGTGACGTGAAAGCCGGCGATCTGCGTCAATTTCGCGTCGCCTACAAAGAGGGCTTCAGCTCGCAGGGGCTGGCCGGCAAGACGCTCGATTTCAACGCGACCGTCGTCGCCGTCCGCAAGAAAGAGTTGCCGGAACTGGATGATGATTTCGCCCAGGGGTTCGGCGAATACTCCACGATCGCGCAGATGCGCGAGAAGGTTCGCGAAAATTTACTGAAGAATGCCGAGCAACAGGCCGATCTCAGATTGCGAGAGGATTTGTTGGGACAGATTCTCGGCGCCTACGATTTTGAGGTCCCACCTTCGCTCGTTGAACATCAGGCCACCGAACGCACCCGGGAATTGGCATATCATCTGGTGCAGAACGGCATGCCCCCCCAACGCCTGCAGGAGATCGACTGGAGCGAACGCATGAATGACGCGCGGACGCAAGCCGCCCGCGAGGTCAGAGCCGCCCTCATCGTCGGACGGATTGGCGAGGCGGAAGGGGTCAAGATCACGGAAGAAGAACTCGATGCCGAGATCGAACGGATCGCGGAATCGAGAGGCGTGCCGTTTGAGCATTTGAAGGAGCGCTTGACAAAGGATGACGCACTTTCTAGTATCGAAAGCAGACTCCGTTATCAGAAAGCGCTTGATGTTGTAGTCAACAGCGCTGACGTCACAGTCGAAGAGCTCACTGAAAATTATGAGGCGGAGCAGACAAAGATTAGGGCGGATGTAGTTGGTGAAAGTCAGGCAGCTGAAAAATCCACGGCATAAGGATCGTTGGTTCGATTGTGATTAACTGATAACGAAATGCGAGATAATTTGAGAAACCGATGCCGCAGTTTTCATCTTCCACTTCGTAGTCTCTATGGTGGTAAGATGTGAACTGAATAAATTGCCCCTAAAACAGTAGTCCTTAGGCGATTTTAAGATATTTCTTCTGCCAATTAGTAATCTGATCTACATACAAGCTGGTCCGAGCTGCTAGAGTTAAGCATTATGATCAATCCACAAGCTCATTTAGTGCCGATGGTGGTTGAGCAGACCGCGCGAGGTGAACGTGCTTTCGACATCTACTCGCGACTGCTCAAAGACAATATCATCTTTATCGGGACGCCGATCGACGATACGGTCGCCAATCTGGTCGTGGCGCAGATGCTCTTCCTTGAATCTGAAGATCCCGATCGTGAGATTTCACTCTACGTCAATTCTCCGGGCGGTTCAGTGACCGCGGGAATGGCAATCTACGACACCATGCAATTCGTCCGTTGTCCGGTGACGACCTTCTGCATTGGGCAATGCGCTTCAATGGCGGCGGTGCTGCTGGCAGCGGGAACCAAGGGGAGACGGTTTGCTCTGCCGAATTCGCGGATTTTGATTCACCAGCCTTCGGCGGGAGGGATCTCCGGTCAGGCAACCGATATCAAGATTGCGGCGGAAGAGATTCTGCGGTTGCGCGAACGGCTCAATGAGATTCTCTCCAATCATACGGGGCAGCCGATCGAGACGATTGAGCGCGACGTTGAACGTGATCGGATCATGAGCGCGATGCAGGCCAAAGAGTACGGAATTATTGATCAAGTGATCAAGCATCGCGAGTAGTAACCAAGGATGAGGGATGAAGGAGGGAGGATGACGGTTTGATCAATCATCTTTCCCCCTTCCTCGGGAATTTATGAATAACAGCAATCCCCCGGTCATTCCTCACGCTGACTTTAGTGGGGCGTTGGGCTCACAACCGCCGCGACAGGTCTTACGCTGCTCTTTTTGCGGTTTGGGCGAAGGGGAGGTTGCGCGGCTCTTTGAGGGGCACTCGGGTTATATCTGTGATGAATGCGTCGATGTTTGTGTGCAGCTTTTGCAAGATTACCGTGAGATGGGGCTTAAACCGCCGAAAGTGAACCAACCCTGGTACAAAAAACTTTTCGGCGATAATGGTGGTGGTAGCAACTCTTGCAGTTTTAATATTCACGACCGTAACAATCCGCAAGGAGAGCGCCTCTTTCCCGGAATCGACGCACAGATTTGCGATAAATGCGTGCGCGCTTGCGAAGTTCTCAAGTCCAGTCTCGTGCTTGGCGGATAATCCATGAAATGCGATTAGATTATAAAATCGGGAGAGAGGGACAGACCCTGCTTGCGCGCAATCAGCCACTTGTTTATCATTGGCTCGTCTCAAGAGTGACTCGGTGCCATTCAAACGCTGTCAATGGGTGTTATTAAGGTTGTCATTAAGAATGCAAAAAAATTTTTTTGAGGTGGAGGCCGCTAAGTGATGAGAAGAAGCGACGACACATTACGCTGCAGCTTCTGCGGTAAGAGCCAAAATGAGGTGAAGAAGCTCATCGCAGGCCCCACCGTTTACATTTGTAATGAGTGCATCGACATCTGCATTGAGATTATCAGTGACGATGCTCAACAGGAAGCTGCCGCAGCGCGCCCCCCGCTTCCAAAACCGACCGAGATCAAAACCTTTCTGGACGAATACGTCATCGGCCAGGAAGATACCAAGAAGAAACTCGCCGTCGCCGTTTATCAGCACTACAAGCGGATCGAGATGATGAAACGGCGGAGCGAGGTCGAGATTCAGAAATCGAATATCTTGCTGATTGGACCGACCGGAACGGGCAAAACGTTGCTCGCGCAAACGCTCGCGCGCATGCTCAAAGTGCCGTTCACGATTGTCGATGCGACCACGCTGACCGAGGCCGGTTACGTCGGTGAAGATGTCGAGAATATCATCCTCAAATTGTTGCAGTCGGCCAACGGCGATGTCGAGCGCGCCCAGCAGGGAATCATCTACATTGACGAGATCGACAAGATTTGTCGCAAGGACGAAAATCCCTCGATCACACGCGATGTGTCGGGCGAAGGCGTGCAGCAAGCGCTGCTCAAGATCCTGGAGGGGACGGTCGCCAATGTTCCGCCTCAGGGCGGTCGCAAACATCCGCATCAGGAATTCTATCTGGTTGACACGACCAACATTCTGTTCATTTGTGGAGGCGCATTCGTCGGCCTGGATAAAGTGATTCAGCGGCGGATCGGACAGAAAGCGATGGGATTCTCGGCCAATATTCGCCCGATGAATCAGTCGCGTATGTCGAATATGCTTGAACAGGTCCAGCCGGAAGACTTGATCAGGTTCGGTCTGATTCCCGAATTCGTCGGCCGCCTGCCGGTGACCGGCACGCTGCACGAACTGGATGAAGCGGCCATGATCGAAATTCTCACGCAGCCGAAGAACGCGCTGGCCAAGCAATATCAGAAACAATTTGAGTGGGATGGGATCAAATTGCGCTTTACGGATGATGCCCTCCGCGCCGTGGCGCGGCAGGCCTGTGAACGCAAAGTGGGCGCGCGTGGGCTGCGGATGATCCTTGAAGAGTTGATGCTTGAGGCGATGTATACCTTGCCCGGGCAGAAGAAGATTAAAGAGTTCATCGTGACCGCCGAAATGGTCGCCAATCGCCGCGCGATCTTTCCGCTCGAAAAGGCGGGATGAAGAAAGGGCGGATTTTTCTGGCGAGATGTTTTCATTCGGAGTCGGTTGATAGTCAGTGTGCGAAGATTGAACTAATTAACAAAAAATTCCAACCATAATCTAGAGTCACAGCTAGCGGGTCTGTGACGAACTCCCTTGAAACAAACAACGCTAGTATTCGTTAAGGGCCCGCACACATGTCCTACGTGAGCGAAGAGAACCTGAGTCGCCATTGGTCTCCATTTTTCGTTTGCTGTTTCTCGGAACGGGAGAAGAAGACGAGACGAACGAAATGAGCGAAACAACCGGAAGAGCAGAAAGGGTTTCATCCGGCCCATCTTCCTGCTCGTGGTGTTAATGAGGAATTGCGAAAACCAGTCAAATAAAATTCGAGGTTCAAGCGAAGATGCAAGAATTTCACGATAGCACACCTAGTGATGTCGCCCGATACCCCATGGTTCCGATTCGCGATGTCGTCGTCTTTCCACATACGAAAGCGGCCTTCAATATCGGTCGTCCCTCGTCAGTCCGCGCGTTGGAAGAAGCGCTGGCGACCAATCGCATTATCTTTCTGGCAACCCAGCATGACGCGACGGTTGAAGACCCGACTCCGGATCAAATCTATCAGGTTGGCACCCTGGCCTACATTGCCAATTCATTGCGTAAGCCCGAGGAGGCCACGATCAAGGTTTTGGTTGAGGGCCGGGAGCGGGCCCGGGCCGTCCGGGTTGAAGAGATCGACGGGTATTATCTAGCCACTTTGCGCCGCGCCCCGGTGATTGCCGAGAACAACAAGAAGATCGCGCCGCTCGTCTCACGCATCGTTTCGCTCGTCGAGCAATATCTGAAACTCGCACAGGATGGAAATCCCGATCAAATTCAGGCCGCCTTACGCGCCAACGATCCCGGTCAGCTGGTTGATCAGCTTGCCGACAAGATGAAACTCGAAATTGAAGACAAGCAGGGGTTGCTCGAGATCTATTCGACGCACGAGCGGATGTTGCGGATGATCGAGGTGCTGGAGATCGAGATCGACAAACTCAACGTCGATCGCACGATTCAAACGCGCGTCAAACGCCAGATGGAGAAACAGCAGCGCGAATATTATCTGAACGAAAAGATCAAGGCGATCCATAAGGAACTGGGTCGCAAAGACGAGCGCGCTGAGTTTGAAGAGTTGAAACAGAAGGTCGAAGAGGCGGGGATGACGCCCGAGGCCTACGAGAAGGCGATGAGTGAATTGAAGCGCCTTGAGCAGATGCCGCCAATGTCGGCCGAATCGACCGTCTCCCGCAATTATCTGGACTGGCTGATCAGCGTGCCCTGGAATAAGCGGAGTGAAGAGATCCGCGATATCAAACATGCGCAAGAGGTCTTAGAGGCCGATCATTACGGGCTCGAGAAGATCAAGGAGCGGATCCTCGAATACCTGGCGGTGCGCCAGCTCGTCGAGAAGCCGCGCGGTTCGATTCTCTGTTTCGTCGGCGCGCCCGGAGTCGGCAAGACCTCGCTCGGTCGTTCGATTGCAAAAGCAACCGGACGGAAATTTGTGAGGTTGTCTCTCGGAGGCGTCCGTGATGAGGCCGAAATCCGAGGTCACCGCCGGACCTACATCGGAGCCCTTCCGGGACAGATCATTCAGATGATGAAGAAAGCCGGCACCATCAATCCGCTGATCCTGCTCGATGAAGTCGATAAGATCGGCTCGGATTTCCGCGGGGATCCGTCCGCGGCCTTGCTCGAAGTGTTGGATCCTGAACAGAACCATACCTTCCACGATCATTATCTCGACGTCGAATATGATCTCTCACAGGTGATGTTCATTGCGACGGCGAACGTGCTCCATACGATCCCGCCGGCCTTGCAGGATCGCCTGGAGATCATCAGGCTCGCCGGGTACACCGAGCGCGAAAAGATGGAGATTGCTAAACGCCATCTGATCAGGAAACAGGCGGAGAGCAATGGCTTGAAAGACAGCCAGCTCGATTTTAGCGATGAGGGGTTGAGAACGGTCATCGAAAGTTATACGCGCGAGGCCGGAGTCCGCAATCTCGAGCGCGAGATCGGCTCGATTTGCCGGAAAGTCGCCCGCCAGCTCGTGCAACAGAACGAGGCCTCTGAGCGGGAAGGTGAAGACTTCCAGTTCCATTATGTGGTCGATACTGCTGCCGTCAAAAAGATGCTCGGCCCGACCAAATTCCGTTCGCAGCGCGTGACGGAGCGCAGCGAGATCGGATTGGCCAATGGGCTGGCCGTGACCGAGATCGGCGGTGATGTCCTGCAGATCGAAGCGACGCTGGTCGAGGGCGCTGGCAAACTGACGCTCACCGGCAAGCTGGGCGATGTCATGCAGGAGTCGGCGCACGCCGCGATCACTTATATTCGTTCGCGCGCGGCCGAATTGGGGATTCCACCGGACCTTCACAAGAATTATGACTTGCATGTGCACGTGCCTGAAGGTGCCATCCCCAAAGATGGTCCGTCAGCGGGAATTACGATGGCGACGGCGATGGCTTCCGCCCTCACGCGTATCCCGGTTCATAAAGAGGTCGCAATGACGGGCGAGATCACGCTGCGCGGCAAGGTGCTTCCGATCGGTGGAGTCAAAGAGAAGCTCCTCGCTGCCCATCGCGCCGGGCTGACGACTATCATCCTGCCCAAAGAGAACGAGAAAGACCTGAGTGAGGTGCCGGCCGATATGCTCGAATCCTTGCAGGTCAATCTGGTCGAGGGAATGGATGAGGTTCTACAGATCGCTCTTGAGCGATTGCCGACGCCGCGTCCCGGGACCAACATCGAGATGGCGGCTCCGATCTGGCAGCAACCTCCATCAGGACCCGTGCCGGCGGAAGGGTCGGTCACCGGATAAAAGGGCAGAACTTGAGAAAGAACGGGAATTAACAGTTTTCAGCGATGCGGCTGAAGACTGTTAACCGTTTCTCGTAATCTATATTTGAAAGCTCAATTTGAAAGCTCAAGATGCCGGATCGATCGACGTCCGGCGTCTTTTGGAGATGAAGGTCACCAGCGCAAAATTTGTGATTGCCGCCGAGGAGACCGATTTATTTCCGAAGGATCGGCGGCCAGAGGTCGCATTTCTGGGTCGTTCGAATGTCGGAAAATCGAGTTTGCTCAATAGTTTATTGGGGACGAAGGGGCTCGCCCGGACGAGCTCGACGCCGGGAAGAACGCAATCTATCAATTTCTTCCTGATTAATGAGAAGTTCTATTTCGTAGATTTGCCGGGATATGGGTATGCTAAGACATCGCAAGAGAAACGCCGCGCGTGGGGCAAATTAATCGAGAGATACCTTGCAGAACGCGAGCAGCTTATGCTATCTATTTTAATTGTTGATGCTCGGCATGAGCCTTCCCCGTTAGATCTCCAGATGAAATCCTGGCTCCAGCATTTTGGACTCCCTTATCTGGTGGTCTCAACGAAAATTGATAAGCTCTCTGCTAATGAGCGACGCAAATCCTGGCAAATAATAAAGAAAGCACTTGACACCGAGCTTATTATCCCTTATTCATCGGTTACCCATGAAGGCGCGAGCCAGGTCTGGGAAAAGATTCTAGTCGGCATCACAGCAAAGCAATAATCCCACTTTGTCATTGATTGGTCGCCAAAAAAATCAGTTGTCAGTTGATGACGACCCCCCTTCATTGAAAAGTGTCTTTATGTACTGATGACCAACAACTGATAAAGCATCAATAGTTATAAGCGGAAGTCGGCATATCTCCCAATCAGGTCTTTTGCGAAACTCGCCGCAATGACACTGAATTCTCGCTCACTAAATATCCCGGCAAACTATTGAGTCTGGCGTAAATTCTGGGGTTGGATCCAGTAAGAGTCGGGAAAGACGAAATATCGATACGCATTGAGAAGGAGCGGCTTGGGCACCGCCGTAAACAATCAAAAACGCGCCGCCTACATCGCGCGCAATCGAATGACTAAGTAATCCCACCAAACAAGGAGAATTTATCTCACCCGTCATCGGTGTGGAGGTGCAACGAAGATGCGTGCACTTGCCGATATGAGGAACCAGAGGTAAAGATTTATGGCAGAGAAAACTACAAGCAGATCAAGGAACACTAACAACAACGATGATGAGCTGAGCGATCTCGAAGAAGGTTATGATAGCTTCTTGGACATCGCTGATCTGAAGGAGATGAATATCTCCAAATTAACTCAGATTGCAAAAGAGCTGGATGTGCCCGGCGCAACCGGAATGCGCAAGCAGGAATTGATCTTCAAAATCCTGCAGGCCCAGACCGAGAAGTCAGGATTGATCTTCTCAGAGGGCGTTCTGGAGACCTTACCTGATGGATTCGGGTTCCTACGTGCCCCTGAGTACAATTACCTGCCTGGCCCGGACGACATCTATGTCAGCCCATCTCAAATCCGCAAATTCGATTTACGAACCGGTGACACAATCTCCGGACAAATTCGTCCGCCAAAGGAAGGCGAGCGATATTTTGCGCTGATCAAGGTCGAGGCGATCAACTTCGAGCCGCCGGAGATCGCGCGCGACAAGGTCTTTTTCGATAACCTGACGCCGCTCTATCCGAACGAACACCTGAGGATGGAGACTGCGACCGAGAACACGTCGGGACGCGTCATTGACCTCTTCACGCCGATTGGCAAAGGGCAGCGCGGATTGATCGTCGCGCCGCCGCGGACTGGTAAGACGATGCTCTTGCAATCGATCGCCAACTCGATCACCGAAAATCATCCGGAAGTGACGCTGATCGTCTTGTTGATCGACGAACGGCCGGAAGAGGTGACCGATATGCAGCGTTCGGTCAACGGAGAAGTGATCTCATCGACCTTCGATGAGCCGGCTTCACGTCACGTGCAGGTGGCCGATATGGTGATCGAGAAGGCCAAGCGCCTGGTCGAGCATAAGCGCGACGTGGTGATCCTGCTCGATTCGATCACGAGGCTGGCGCGCGCGCACAACGCGGTTGTGCCGCCGTCGGGCAAGATCCTCTCGGGCGGTGTGGATTCGAACGCTCTGCAACGGCCCAAACGCTTCTTCGGAGCGGCGCGCAACATCGAGGAGGGCGGCTCCTTGACGATCATTGCGACAGCCCTCATCGAGACCGGAAGCAGAATGGACGACGTGATCTTCGAAGAGTTCAAAGGCACGGGCAATATGGAGATCCATCTTGACCGCAAACTTTCCGACAAACGCGTCTTTCCGGCAATCGATCTGCAAAAGTCGGGCACTCGTAAGGAAGAATTGTTGATTCTCAAGAAGGATCTCGATCGAATCTGGGTCTTGCGCCGGGTGCTCAATCCGCTCTCGCCGGTCGAGCAGATGGAACTCGTCCTGGAACGGCTGGAGAAGACGAAGACGAACGCTGAGTTCCTGGCTTCGATGAACAATTGAGAATGAATCGATGAATGATCCGCCGCCTGGGAAGTGAAGTCGAGGTGGGCGAGCGCCTTCAGGGGATCTCGCCTTCAGCCCGTCATCTTCTTCATGCCGGCCGCGCAATTTAACTCTCACTGTGCCGGTCGCAAGGTGAGGGCAACATTCCTCACTTCATCGTTTTCGATCTCGATCTCAGTCGAAGATGACTGGAAACCGCCGGCGGTGGCGGTGACGCGGTACTTGGCCTTTTCTGCGCGCAGGCGAAAGGCAAATTCTCCACCCTCGCGTGAAATCGTCTCCTGCTTGAATTTCTTTCCGCCATCTATTCTCTCGATTATGACCTTGGCGCGCGGCAGCGTGTAGCCAACGCCGTAAAAGACCGCTCCGCGGATGACAGCGTAAGGGTCGCCTTCGCGCGCCAGTTCGATCACCCGGCTGAGCTTAAGAGTTTCTCCCGGCACAACCTCCAGATTGCGCGTGGTGAAGGTCTTGAATCCCTGCTTTTCAAAAGAGAGTGAATAATTGCCCGGCGGCAAATCGGTGAACTCGAATTCGCCTTTGCTGTCGCTTTTAGTCTCGTGTTTGTCGTCCTTGTTCTTCGCGCTGACGGCGCGAATTACCACCTCTTCAAGGGCCTTGCCGTTTTGCTCCTTGACCTTCCCTTTGATGATCCCGGTTTGCGCACTCGCCTCCGGTGACAGCAAAATGGCCAGAACCATCGCGACCATCAGTGCGTATTTCAGTTGGGTCTTCATCATAATTCCTACAAGTTTATTGGTTAAAATTCAAAGGCCTTTTCGCCGGCATTGCGGACAGGCAACTCGGAAGCTCAAACAGGGGCGGCGGTTTGCCGTCCGCTCCGCTTCTCGAATATGATGATTCCAGAATGGCCGGGCGATTGCGCCCGACCACTCCGCAGGATTATAACAATGCAGCTATGAAAATTCTTTTGCTAATTGCCGTCTTGTCGATGGCCGGTGCCACCGTCGTGGTCGCTCAGGAGCGTCGAAAACAAGAATCACGCCCGCCCATGACGATCCGACTGGACACTGATGTCGTCGCGCTCGATGTAATCGCAATGGATAAGAACGGAGACTACGTCCGGGACTTGCGCGAGGACGAATTTCAATTGTTCGAAGACGGACGAGAACGAAAGATCGATTTCTTCGCCCTCACCGATGAGGCGACTTTAACGCGACCGTTGGCCGTGGTCTTTGCGCTCGACCTGTCGGGAAGTCTCAAACCGGAAGAGACTGTGACATTGCGTGAGGCGGCGGCGAAATTCACGGAATTGATGAAGGGCGAATCGGTCTTTGCGGCCCTGGCCTTCAACTATCAGGTAAAAGTCCTGCAGGGATTCACCAACGATGCTAGGAAACTCGAACGCGCCTTCGAAAAGATCAATAATTTTGAAGGCTCGACCCGGATTTACGATGCGATCGATCGTGCCATCGTCATGCTTGATCGCCAAGCCCCGCGCCTGCGCAAAAACCGCCCCGTTCGACGCGTCGTGGTCGTCATTAGCGATGGGTTCGACTCGTCCAGCATTATCGACCGAAAAGAGATGGTGCGCAGAGCCAATGCGGCGGGCGTCACAGTCTATTCAATCACTTTGCCGTCCTATATGCTGTCGGCCACCCACGCGCCGGAGCGGGTGATTACGCCGTTGGATGCAACACGAATCGTGACTGCCACCGGGGGACGCGATTTTGCCGCCGACCTTCAGGACTTCAGCCCCGTCTTCAAGGCCTTGGCTGAAGAGATTCGGGCCAGTTACTCGCTGGCCTACTATCCCGATTGGCGCGATGGGAAGTTTCACGAACTGCGCGTGAAGACTTCACGGCCCGGCGTGCAACTGCGTGTCAGTCGCAACGGCTATCTCGCTCCTACCAAGTAGAGCACGATCAGCGTCACTCAATCTTCAATACTCTTCCTCATCTTCGTATTTATCCTCGTCCTCTTCCTCAGGGGCAAGATCGAGTTCAATTGGATCGAGTCCGACGACCTCCAGTAACACTTCGCATTCTTCGCAAGTGATGATCTCACCCTTATCTACATCTTCATCGACATGAATTTCAGCTTCGCATTCAGGGCAAACAGCCAATGGCACGATTGTGGTCCTCCCAAGAAATAGGGTTAAAAGCAAGAATGAATATTCGCGCGCTTCGCGACGGCGGATGATCGCTGCAACGCCACAGTTGAAGAGACGGAGCCGTCTGTGAGCTCTCTCTCGACGCGCGAGCACAGAATCTAAACTAAAGACGCTTTGTTTGGCAATCCTACCGTGGCAAACGATCTCGACGCCCTATTCCCGGGCCTGCGCCGCAGGTGAAAGCATGCGGGCCCGCAATGCGGCGAGAGAAGGGCGCCTGATCCCGGCTGAGAGCGGCGGCAAACACCAATATTGACGCGGGCGCGGCGCTGAGAGTTCTATTTTTAGCCCGAAAATCGGGCGTTTTAGACGTTTTCTTTGATAATTTATCTTGCGCCTCCATACAAGCTACGGTATACTGCGCCCCGCTTTTGCACAAGATAATGTGATTACAAAAAAGCTCTTCTGAAGACCACACGAAAAGACCGTAATCATGCGGTCCCCAACAGCAGGAGCAGACGGCATTTGGGCAAAAGTGGAGGCATCGCGAGGTCTCGCGAAAAGATCCAACTCCCATCTTGCTTTGCCAGGCGCAGTGCAAGGTCGTGGAGGACTAACCGATGACCGAAGATAGAAGGTAGCAGAGAGAAAGTAGCGGCATCATCTTCGGTCCCAGCTATGGAGGGGCGATCTTTGGCCGTCGGCATTGATTGTTCTCAATGCTCGGCGGAGAGCAGCCCGCAGCACAAAACTATCAAATCAAGGAGAAAAAATGGCAGTAAAAATGATGACCAAGAGCCAACTGGCTTCCCATCTGGCCGATAAATTCGGTTTTTCGAAGAAAACGTCGAACGAAGTACTTGATGAGATCGCTTCCGTCGCGGTGACGCAGACGAAGAAGGTAGGAGCTTTCACTCTTCCAGGGCTGGGTAAGCTCGTCAAAGCCCACCGCAAGGCTCGTATGGGCCGCAATCCGATGACTGGCGCAGCGATCAAGATTCCGGCGAAGACCGTCGTCAAATTCCGCGTGGCGAAGGCCTGCAAAGATTCCATCGTCCCACCGAAGAAATAATTTCAGCAAAGACAGAGCGGACCGCGAGCTCCCGAAGAATCGGGGGTGTCGCTGTTCTCGAGGAGAGAACGCGAAGGACGCGAAAGTTCCTGCGTTTTTCGCCCGTTTTACGTCTTTCGCGCCCTCTCTTTTCCCGATCGGCAGGACATCCTCATTGACCTTCCTCTCATTCGGCCTCTTATTGTTCCTTTGTTGACCTTTATTATCCCTTCATTGGCCCGGATAAAAGCGGTAACCGATCCACGGCTCGGTGAGGATATAGCGTGGATGTGACGGATCGGGTTCGATCTTCTTGCGGAGCTGGCCGATGAAAACGCGCAGATATTCGGTCTGTTCCGCGTAATCTCCACCCCAGATTGCGCCAAGCAGCACCCGATGCGTCAATACTTTGTTCGGGTGTTGAATCAGATAGGCGAGTAACTCATACTCCTTCGGCGTCAGATGAACGTTTTCGCCGCGAACCTTGACTGTCCTCGCTTCAAGATCGATCTGAAAATCTCCGGTAAACATCGATTTGGCTTGCGTGTCGGCATTTGAGGATGCACGGCGCAAAGCGGCGCGGACGCGTGCCAGCAGTTCGTCGATGCCGAAAGGTTTGGTGATGTAATCATCGGCGCCGGCGTCGAGAGCCTCGACCTTAATCCGCTCCTCGCCTTTAACCGAAAGCACGATGATCGGCACATGCGACGTGGCGCGGACGCGGCGACAGAGCTCGATTCCGCCCATATTCGGCATAGAAAGATCAGTGATGATGAGATCGGGCGACCAACTGCCAAAGACCGCGAGGGCCTCTTCTCCGTCGTTTGCAACCTGGACTTCGTAACCGCGAGCCGAAAGGCTGCGCCGCAAGACGCGGGCTATTTGTGGTTCATCATCGACCACCAAGATACGGTTTGCCTCAGTTGTCATGTTTTAAATCCCCCGGACTCTCTTCATCGCCGATTGGAATTGTGAAAACAGCGCGAGTCCCTTGACTATGTTCACCGCTTTCCATCCAGATGCGACCGCCATGAGCTTCGACGATGCCGCGCGCGATGGCCAGCCCCATTCCAAGGCCCTTTGGCCGCCCCAGGCGCGTCGCGCCTTCGTTTGTCGCACGGAAGAATTTGTCAAAGACGCGTTCCCGCAATTGTGGCGGGATTCCGCGGCCCGCGTCTTCCACTGCAACCTGCAGCATCCCCTCCGCCGCGCGTTTGGTCATAATTCTGATCCGCGTGTCCGGGGGCGAATACTTTGTCGCATTGTCGATCAGCGAATACAGAACCTCCGCAATCAGTTCTGCGTCCACCAGAGCGACCGGAAGCTCGGCTTCACTTTCAACTTCAAGATGATGATGAGTCGTCAACGCGCGCGCTCGCTCGCGTGCCATCGTCACGATCTCTTCGAGTGAAGACCAACGGCGACGTAGTTGCATCTTTCCCGCTTCGATCTGGGCCAATTCGACGAGACTTTCGACAAAGCGATTGAGCCGGTCTGCCTCTTCGTCGATCACCTCGAGGAACTCGCGGCGTCCTTCCTTGTCGAGCAGGACGGGCTCGACACTGTCTTCTTCCGCAATGAGTGATGTAACCGAGGCCTTGATTGAGGTCAACGGCGTGCGCAGATCATGCGTCACCGCATCCAGCAAAGCGGATTTCAACCGCTCGCTCTGCTCAAAAAGCTCGGCTTGTTTAGCGCGCTCAGAGGCGATCTGATACTCGCGATATAAACGTTCGAGGTCACGCCTACCCGATTCGGCCTCTTCGGCCCGCCGTTTGGCCCGCGCCGACAACTCGCCGGCGGTGATTGCGGTAATGAGAAATGCGGCAAGCGCCACCCAATTTTGCGGGTCGGTGATGGTCAAAGTATGAATCGGAGGCAGAAAGAAAAAGTTGAAACAGAGAACGCCCAATAATGCCGCCGCCATCGCCGGACGGCTGCCCCACCTGGCGCCGGTGAAAAGTACCACCAGCAGCAAGGCCAGCGCCACGGTGGTTGAACTGAGTCGCCTGTGAAATGGGGCGAGTAGCGCCGTCACCACCGCAACTCCTATGATTGCAAACAGGTAACCGTTGATTGTCTTTTTTGCCGGACCAGATCTCATACTTCGCTGTGTCGTCCTTTATCTCGCGACAACAGTCCTGTAACGTATTCTGTGTGGCTCTCGTGAAAAATGCAAAACTTCTTTTGGTCACAGGCGCGATCATTGCGATTGGCATCGGATTTCTCTTCCTGCCGGTTCGGCAGTGGTTGACTCAACTCCCAAATCAGGTTGAAGGATTGGGTCCTCTCGGGCCGATCGTCTTCGTGATCTTTTATGTTGTCTTGACCGTGTTGCTGATTCCCGGCAGCGCGTTAACTTTAGGAGCCGGAGCGATTTTTGGTCTCTGGCTCGGCGCGATGACGGTGATCGTTGGCGCGAATCTGGGAGCGCTCTGCTCGTTTTTGCTGGCGCGAACCTTTTTGCGCAAGAAGGTCGAGCGATGGGCGAAGGCCAATCCGAAGTTTGCCGCACTGGATCTGGCCATCAGCCGCGCAGGGTTCAAGATGGTTTTGCTCTCGCGTCTGAGCCCCGTCTTTCCCTTTACACTGTTAAATTATTTTCTGGGATTGACCAATATCCAACCAGGTTCTTACATTTTGGCAAATCTCATTGGAATGTTGCCGGGAACCTTCCTTTACATCTATTTGGGGGCGACGGCTCGTGAGGCGCTGACGGGAAGTTCGGCGTTGTTGGTCAGGGCGATAGGTCTGGCGGCTACTGTCGCAGTCGTGGCTCTGGTGACACGCGCGGCGCGCAGAGCGATGGCAGAGGCCGAGCGGGAGAATGCCAGGCAAGCAGCCGATCTAGCCGCCTCGGAGGCCCAAAGATGAAGACCACGACGGAGGGCTACACCAGCGAGATCGAACACATCTTGTCGCCCGACAATCCTTATGATTTGCAGGTGATCGCCAACTGCCATCCGCCGGACCATCTCAATCCAACCCCAGCCGGCAAATACAATTTAATCGCAATTGGCGCCGGTGCGGCAGGTTTGGTCTGCTCGGGCGGGGCGAGCGGGCTGGGGGCGAAGAGCGCGCTGATCGAACACACATTGACCGGCGGTGATTGTTTGAATACCGGTTGTGTTCCATCAAAAGCCGTCATCCGCGCGGCACGTGCGGTTTACGACGCACGCGTGGCGGCAAGGTTTGGAGTTCATTTCAATTCCGAACCGCAGATCGATTTTGCCGAGGCGATGGAGAGAATGCGCCGACTGCGGGCTCACATCAGTTTTGTCGATTCGGTCGAGCGCTTCGAGAAAAAGCACGGGGTCGATGTCTATCTTGGGCAGGCGCAATTTGTCAGCCCGACGATCATTGAAGTTGACGGTAAGCGGTTAGAGTTTGACCGAGCCGTGATCGCCACCGGCGGACGCCCGGCTGAATTGCCGATCCCCGGTTTAAAAGAGGCCGGCTATCATACCAACGAAGACATCTTTAAATTGACAGCACTGCCGCGCCGATTGGTTGTCATCGGCGGCGGACCGGTCGGGTGCGAACTGGCGCAGTCTTTCCTGCGATTCGGCAGCCGCGTCACAATCTTCAATGATGTGGCGCAGATTTTGCCGCGGGAAGATGCGGACGCCGCGCAGATCGTTGACCGGCAATTTGAACGCGAAGGGATGACGATCATCAACCAGGCCAAGATTTTGCGCGTCGAGCGCCACGACCAGGATAAAGTAATTGTTTATTCACGGGATGGCAATGAAGCTGAAGTCTTGTGCGATGCGATTCTCTGCGCTGCCGGCCGCGTCCCGAACGTCGAAGGTTTAAATCTTGAAGCCGCCGGCGTGGAATACTCGTCTCGCGGCGTGGTCGTTGATGATTATCTGCGGACAAGCAATTCGCGAATCTATGCCGCGGGCGATGTGTGTTCACAGCACAAGTTCACCCACGCCGCCGACGCCATGGCTCGAATCGTCTTGCGCAACGCTCTGTTTTTCGGCCGCTCAAAAATAGGGGCGCTCGTCATGCCCTGGGTCACATATACGGATCCGGAGGTTGCTCATGTCGGTTACTATGAAACCGATGCTCGTGCTGCGGGCCTGGACGTTGCGACCATCATTGAGCCGTTTAAAGACGTCGATCGCGCCATCCTCGACGGCGAAGATGAAGGCCTCGCCAAAGTCCACTATGACCGCAAAACTGGCAAAATTCTCGGCGGGACTATCGTCGCGCGCCATGCTGGAGAGATGATCAGCGAATTGACTCTGGCCATCACTCATGGACTGAAGATGAGCGCACTGGCAGAGACTATTCATCCATATCCGACACATGCCGAAGTTTTGAAAAGGATCGGTGATCTTTATAACCGCACGCGGCTCACCCCTCTGTTACAAAACATTTTTAGAAAATGGTTTGAATGGCGAAGACGGTAAAGCTCAGAAGGTAGGACAAGAGAGCAGGCAAGAGGCGATCTTTATCGATCGTCTTGATCCCGGCTCTCATGATCTTTCTTTCTATTCTTGCCGTGGCTCTAAGCCCACGCCGTCAAAAAGGCAGCGACGACAAAACTGGAAAATAACAGAAGTCCTAACATCGCATGTGGTGGTATGACGTATGGTGAAGGTGTAAAGGGGGTGAGGTATCTATCGTCTCTCATTATTTCTCCTCGAAAACGGATCTCGAGAGCTAAATTATTGGGGCGCGAGTCCGCTTTCATATGTGATCGAAGTTGGGGATATGGGGCTTTAACATTTCGGTCGATTGGCACCAGTGAGATTATGAGGTATTAAAATCCTCATCGTTCGTTAAGCTGGGCACGTTGCGCGGAATATGAGGATTTATAGGTCGTCGTGTTAGACCAAACATATGATAACGTTCTCCGAAGGTTTTGCAAGATAAATTTATTGAAAATTTTTATGGTGACCTTGATTCTAATTAACCACCGTGCGATGCACTCAAAGATGACAAAGTCTTATACCGAGGGTCATCGAAAAAGAGTGCGCGTAGAAGGCCACCGAAATCGCGTCGGTCTGTCGCCGGCGGAGACCACCGTTGCGACGCTCCCGATGAAGGATCGAATCGCAATCCCCAAAGCGGAGTCATGCTTTCAACTAAGGCTGTGATTCTCATATCGCCGATAGCATGATCTTGATCTTTGATCGGCGCAATCAGGCCATCCGCGAACCAGTTGAAGATTTCAAACCGGCGCTTTGTTTCAGGATTTGTCTGTGCGCTGATCGGCAGATCATTAAAGGTCGTCACATCGGCTGAACCGCCTTCGAGTGCGAGCGAAGGATTGAACCAGGGGACCTTAATTCCGTCGACATATAAACGGCCATCGGCAACGTATACCGAGCGCCAGAACAGCAACCACCCCGGTGCCGGCATGACGCGCGAGCGCTGAATCTGATGTCCGCGCATCATCGCTAAGGTCTTTTGTGCTTCCAGTCCTCGATGATGTTGCCATCCGCCAAAACAGATATAGAGGGTTGAAAGCAATAATGCGATTCGTGCCGGCCTGGGTTGTTTAGTCCGTGACGCAAGATAGATCCCGATGGCCAGGATGATCGAGTAGATCGGATCGACGATGCCGATCCAGTCCCAGGCAATGCGGCGATCCGAAAAAGGCCAAAGTAGTTGAGTCCCATAGCTTGTAAAAGCATCAAGCAATCCATGCGTCGCATACCCGAGGGTTGCCGCTAAATAAACCTCTTTTTTGTAGCCCTTGTATCTGTTCAGCCACAGGAATGGCAATGCAGAGATGAGTCCACCAATGGGAATGAAGATGAGACTGTGGGTAAAATGACGATGAAAGAGCCAGCTCACGGTCGGGTCCGTCGTCGACGTGATGAAAATATCCAGGTCCGGAACGACTCCACCGACCGCCCCGATAAATCCAGCGCCGCGTGGAAGCCGCCGTTGGAGGACTGCTTGTGCCGCCGCCACCCCGAGGATTCCCTGTGTGATCGAGTCCATCAATTACCCTCAGTTCAAAGATGATGTTCGGTAAATACGCTCAGAGGAGTCACAGTCTAAACTTTTTAATCAAAAAGCGAAATCGAGAAGGGGGTCTGCGGCCTCAATTTTTAATTTTTCGCTTTTTGTTAGCGATCTTTGTCGAGAGCAGATCAATTTATCGTTGTGATTTGATCTGATCTCTCGGCTTTATGGGCAAATTTGGCTCGATCCGGCTGAAAAAAGCATACGAAAGCGGAAGATAAATAAAAGATCAAAAATTTTTTTGAGGCGTGAGGGAATTCGTTGGGGAAATCCGATCTACCTAGTGAGAGGAAGGGTTGGGAAGACCTACTTACCTCTCCGCTTTCGGCCTAAGCGAATCCTCAGAAGGTGCTGGTGATTGCGACCGTGGTTTCAGTCGTAAGGAAGAAGAGACTAGAAATAGTCTCTTCCGGTGATTAAGTCATTAGGGGTTGTAATATGCATGGGCGAACATGCGTGTCGGTCACACACATCCCGACACGGAATCGGACTGAATACGCGGTTCGCCTATTAAGGTACGTCAAGCCTGACGCCTCAGCGAGCAGCATAAGGAACGTGACGGACGCGAAACGGACGGCAGCCGCGAAATATTACTTGATCAATTCCTTCGCGATTGTCTCACATCTCGCGTTTTCACGTTCCTTTTTTTTTTGATTTCTTGACTCATTTTCCATCCCGGTGCTAATTTCCCGCCATTCGCGAGTTTCCCTACTCACTAATAAATAGCAAGCGGATGATGTTGAACGAAGTGACCATCCGTTTCGCGTTCTCATCTTTTCGCGGAGGAACCAATGAGATTGACCTGGGTGATGCTCTTTCTGCTGACTGCGATTAACTGGGCGCATGCGCAACCGAAATATGATCTGCTGCTTAAAAACGGCTATGTGATCGACCCCAAGAACAGCATCAACGAGAAACGCGATGTCGCGATCTCAAAGGGATTGATCGCCGCTGTTGAAAAGAATATCGATCCGTCAACAGCCGCGAAAGTAGTCGATGCGACCGGGTTGTACATCACTCCTGGTCTCGTGGATATCCACGTTCATGCTTATGCCGGCACTGGCGTCAAAGCCTACACTGGCGATTGGAGCGTCTATCCCGATCTGCAGAGCTTTCGTTCGTGCACGACGACGATGGCTGATGCCGGGACTTCCGGCTGGCACAACTTCGAGGATTTCAAACAGCGAATCATCGAACGCTCCCAGACTCGCATCTTTGCCTGGCTCAATATTGTTGGACAAGGGATGGGCGGCGGCCCGATCGAGCAGGACACAGAGGATATGGATCCCAAAAAGACTGTCGAGATGATCGAGAAGTATCGAGACATCATTATTGGGATTAAGACCGCTCATTACGCCAAACCCGATTGGACGGCGGTCGATCGTGCTCTCGAAGCCGGACGATTGGCAAATGTTCCGGTGATGGTCGATTTCGGCGAATTTCGCCCTGAACGGCCACACTCGGACTTGATTTTGAAGAAACTGCGCCCAGGCGACATCTACACTCATACCTACATCTATCGAGTGCCGATGTTGGATGAGAACGGTCAGGTGCGCTCATACTTGTTCGAAGGCAAGAAGCGAGGAGTAATCTTTGACGTCGGTCATGGCGCCGGCAGCTTCATCTTTCGCTATGCGGTGCCGGCTATGAAGCAGGGCTTCACGCCGGATTCGATCTCGACCGATCTTCACCTGCGCAGCGCTAATGGTGGCATGAGGGATATGGTCAATGTCATGTCGAAGTTTCTGAACATGGGCATGCCGCTCCAAGAGGTAATTCTCAAATCCACCTGGAATCCTGCAAAAGAGATCAAGCGCGAAAAGTTCGGACACCTCAGCGTTGGGGCTCCGGCCGATGTCGCGGTCTTTCGCTTGGAAGAGGGCAGTTTTGGGTTTGTTGATGTCGATTAGATGGTCATGAAAGGTTCACAGCGATTGGCGTGCGAGATGACCTTACTTGACGGCAATGTCATGTATGATCTTAACGGCAGAAGCGGCGAGGCCTGGGAGAAAGCCGTCAATAAGGGAGGAAAATAGAGGAAGTGGGAGAGTAGGAGAGGGGAGACCCATTCCCTCTCCCGCTTCCATCCACTATCTCAGCGGAATTGCGCTCCCTTGACCTTCATCTCCAACGAATAGACTTTCTGATTACAAGTGAAGTACAAGGTTTTACCATCCTTGCCGCCAAATCCAAGATTGCTGGTAAATTCGGGGACGGGAATGAACCCAAGGGTTTTCCCTTGCGGCGATGCGGTCCAAACCCCGCCGCGCATCGCGAAATAGAAATTGCCTTCAGCATCGGCGCACATCCCATCAGGGTCGTTTTGATTGTCGGTCTCGGGATCAAAGAAAATCTTGACCGCTCCCTGATCGACTGTGCCGTCAGGTAGAATTGGATAAGAGTAGATACGCTTCTCAAAGCTATCGCCCACGAACAATACCTTCCCATCGTTCGAGATCAAAATGCCGTTCGGGATTTTGAGGTGGGTGATGATCCGGCGAACTTTCCCCTCCGGATTGAGGTAATAGACCGCGCTGCGCGATTTGCCTTTAAAATCGGGGTCGGTGTAGTAGATGCCTCCGTTTGCGGCTTCTGCCAGATCGTTAGGTTGATTATAAGTTTCACCATTAAAGTTGGCGGTCAGGCTCTTCACATCTTCCGGGCCGTTGGCTCCGATCTTCATGCTCAGCACGTTATGACCGTAAGCCTGTGCCCCGAGAAGCCGGCCGTTGCGCGACATCCTCATCCCATTGACGCCCTGCGTTTTGTCCATCCAGACCGTCGCTTTCTTGTGACCGTCCAAACGCAGGATTTGTTGATTGTCCTTTTTGAACGCGGTGAAATAGAGCTTGCCGGTCACCGGATCCCACGACGGTCCTTCGAAGAACGCGGCGTCTTCATAAACCAGCGTCAACTTGGCTCCGTCGGCGACAGTCGGTGGCAGACCGGGGAGAGTCTTGGGCGGTTGGATCCAATCATTTTCGGGTGTGGGGGCAACAAGAAGAGACGACAATAAAAATAAGACACAGGTGATCTTCATACCTTCTATTTCTCCAAACGTAAGCGACCGAATGATTCAGGCACGTGATAGTTATCACTGTTTGTCGGCTGCCAGGTGATCATCTTTTTGTCCGGCGGCGCTCCTTGAATACGGTAAAAGTTGATTCGCATCTCTGATCCCGCCTGTGGCGTGCGGGTGTCGATCTTGGTCATCGGGATGCGCATCTCGCCATACCAGATTTTTTTGTCGGCGGCGATTCGAGCCTTCACTTCGAATCCGGAGTTCCATTGCCAATCATGCGATGGCGGGTCTTTTCCCCGATCGATGTCCAGATCGACCCATTCACCCTGCGGCGAGACCTGAAATTCAGTGTAATGTTTGATGTTCTGAAAATCGGTGCCGATAAAGGCTTCGGCGACATCCCATTCCCAGAGCTTATTCGTTTCGGTGGTGGTCGATGGATTCGGTTTCAAATAGAGTTGTTCGTAAGGACAGATGAAAAGCACGTAGAGATTCTTCTCGGTCCAGCGTGAACGGATTTCAGTACGATAGCCGGGAATCGGCTCTCCGCGCCGGCCGTGCTCGGTAGTGACGCCTTTGAGATCTTTCCATTGCTTCGCATTCGGGTCTGCGGTGAGCGCAAAGTCGGCCTTGATGAAATGACTTTTGATGAGCGAACCATCGTCAGCCTTGCTTTGTGCGAGCATGCATGGAACGATCGATGTGAAAAGCAACAACGAAAGAATCAGTAAATTCGTCATAGATTCTGCTCTCGATTTTTGGGTTTTAGAATACTTAGGGGCGCATCATCGCGCAAAGATCACGCCGTAGCAACAGACGAGGAGAGAATACGGAACAAATGGAGAAGGTCAAATCCGGTAAAATTTCTCTTTTGATCGTGATCCTCATGTGTTCAGCCTTCTCTTTGCAAAAGAATCGCCCCATTCGATATGAAGAGAGCCGAATCTCAATGGCCTGTACCTATACGATTGTCGTTTACGGAGACAATTCGCAATCCTTGCCGCAAATCGCCGCCGCCGCCTTTAATGAAATTGATCGGATCGACCGATTGATGAGCCATTATAAAGAGGAGAGCCCTCTGTCGCGCATCAATCGCGAAGCTGCCAAGGGACCAGTCAAGGTCGAACCCGAACTGTTCGATTTTATCGGCGAGTGTTTGAAATACAGCCGCGAATCGGAGGGAGCATTCGACATCACGGTTGGTCCGTTGATGAAAGCCTGGGGATTCTTTCGCGGCGAAGGGCGTATGCCAACCGCCGCTGAGCTGTCGGAGGCGCGCCGCAAGATCGGTTATCGACATGTGATTCTCGACTACAATGCCGGAACGATCCGATTCGATCTCCCCGGCGTTGAACTCGACCTCGGCGGCATCGCAAAAGGCTACGCGGTTGATCGCGTCGCCTCTCTGCTCAAAGAAAAGGGGATCAAAAGTGCTTTGATCAACGCCGGCGGCAGCACCATCTACGGCTTGGGCTCTCCGCCGGACAGCTCCGGATGGGAAGTGAAGATTCAAGACCCGGTCGATCATGAAAAAATAGCCTCGACCGTTCATCTCAAAAACCGCTCTCTCTCGATCTCGGGAAGTTACGAGAAATTTTTTGAGATTGATGGAGTCCGTTACTCGCACATTATGGATCCTCGCACTGGAATGCCGGTCCAGGGTGTTTTGAGTGTGGCCATCCTGACCGACAGCGGAACAGCGGGCGATGCGCTCGACAATGTTTTCTATGTGATGGAGAAGAAGAGTAGCAGAGCCTATTTGCGACGATTGCCGCGAACTGATGTCTTGATCTTTCTACCTGATTCCCACCGCCGGTGGAGAATGGTCGATTTGAAGCGATGGCCGGCGGGACTCCGGTCATCGCCGCGCGATCGAAAAATCGAGCACGGCATAGGCTCCCATTTGTGAGATTGTTGATTCGACCGCGCCGTCTTCAGCCAGACTATCTCGTAGCTCGACTTTTCCAAGACCAAAGACATAGGCGGTTCCTTGATGACCGGACTTGCGCAGCCGCACTCGCAATCCCTCAATCCCAGACCCGGAATAGTTTAGCAGGTGGAGTCGAATGCCGGCGCCATCGCCCGTCAGGCGGCCAATGACGACCTCAGATCCATAGAGGCGCAGAGTTCTCTTCTCATCACCGAGTTGCTGGCGCACCTTCTGGGCGAAGGCGCTTGGATCAGCAGCATCCGATTGAGGGAACTCTCTGGTTCCGATCTTAATCGTAACGGCCAGTTGTGGCGAAGGAGACGGGACGATTTTGAATAACAGATTGCGACGCACGAGCAGATTCATGACTTCGCCCGTGACTGGAGAACCGTCGTCAATGAGGCCGAGGTCCGCCACGACCGGATAGTTTTTAACCGGCAGATTGCGGATGAACGCCAACATCTTCCCGAGGTCTTCCAAGTTCACCGGATCAATCTTCAAGATCGCATCGGCGCTATAGGTGAAGGCTTCGGCGGCAGCCAGCGCGGTGGCGACGCGCGGCGCTTGTGAGAGATCGTAATAGAATTTTCCCGATGGATTGCGAATGAATCGCCAGCCATTGCTGTCAATCCAGGGCCTGCGCGTCGCCGAGGCGACATTGGCCCTTCCGGCGAGACGCGGCACCAGCAATTTCTCGCGTTTTTCAAGCGCTTCCGGGCTGATTGGATTGACTTTGAATCCGGCATTCCGCCACTCATCAGTTTTATCCGGGGCCACTGCGATTTGCTCAATGCCGGCCTGTTTCAAGGCGGAGGCGGTCTCGATTCCTTGCGACCAATAGACGACCGGCACGATTTGCCGTTCCTCCGCATTTTGCCGTGTCTCTGCCCTGTGAAAGTTCTCCAAGAGAGGCTGATTCAAGACGAGCAGGCACGACAACACGAACAACAGTTTCATAGCTCGATTTCCTTGACTCGAATTTTGCCGAGATCGTGGACGCCAAGGCCGAGCTTCGACGCATACTCGACATGCCCCGGCTCTCGGATGATGATGTTGACGTTCGGGTCTTCATCACGCGCCCTGGTGTCATCAGCTTTCAGATATCTCGGGGAACGGTCCCAAATTGAAATGGCGCCGTGCGCCTTCCGTTCATTCTCGATGATGTCGAGCAACAACCGATCGATCGCGACCGGATCGGTCCCGAACATCATCTGTCTCGGGTAGAAGACATAGCGCAGAGTCGGCGCAAACGGCCCACCGTGCCACACACCACGCAGTCCATCCATAATCTGCAAGACTGTCCTCGATCGAAGAGGTTCGACCGACGCCAGCGTGCCGACGAATGAATGAGTGTGCGAAACGCCCTTGAAATGCGTGCGTGCGACGTTGGAGAAACTCCCATAAGCGATGTTTTTTAAACATCCGGTCACGCCTGTCGCGCCATGATCCTTCATATTCGGAATGTTGATGATCTTCGTCAACCGATCCGAAACAAGGCGGATCATATTTGAGCGTGTGTCGTCTTCCCCAAAAAAGTCCGCTTCAACATAGACGCCCGGATCATAACCCCCATTATCACGCCCTCTGTTCCGGCCTTCGGCCGCGACAATCTGCACTCCTTCGGGGAGGTATGGCGTATAGTTCACCTCATCGAGCTGATTCTGAAATCGTTCGTAGATGTAGATCTGCGAACTCTTCACGCCGACTTCCATCAGGTTGCGAACGACCTCGACGACGATTTGAGGGGATGACACCACCCAGGGGCGCCCGCCGGCATTGACCTTGATGCCGACAACATCTGAAGGACCAAAAAATCGGCGCCAGGAGTCGATGGTCTTCGAATCGCCGGTCAATGTGCGCATTCCGCGATCCATCATCTCGCGCACAACCTCGGCGTTGATCTTCTCGCCATCCTCACTCAAACATTTGACCGCTTTGACCGAGACGACCTGACCGGGATATGGACCGGGCATGCCGGGAACGGCGGCAGGTTGATAGTGACTGTTGATGTGGTATCGCGGAGTCTCCGTCGCGCCTTCAACCCGGATTGCCGAAGCGAGGGGCGCTGCGGCGAGCAGCTGAACAAAGGATCTGCGTCGCATGATCGATGCCGTCTCCATATGTAAAGCGGAATTCTCTGGCCCTTGGGTTTTCTTCATTATAAATATTTACAAATTCAGAATGAAAATGTAAGCTTGAGCCAGCGTGTTTCGCTGACCCGATTATCCAGATAAATTATGCCGGTTAGATATAGGCGATCACATCAATCTCGACGAGTGAATCGCCGGGAATGCCACCAGCAGCTGCGATCGTCGTCCGCACCGGAGGCTCTTCACCGAAGCGCCCATGAAAGACTTCATTCATAACCTGATAATCTTTGAGGTCGGCGAGATAGACATTGCACTTAAGCACTTTATCCATCGAAGAACCAGCGTTAACCAATTCCTTTTCTATTTCGTCAAGGACGTGTTTGGTATGTTCTTTTATATCGCCTTTGAAATGTGCGCCTTTGCCGGCGATGAAGAGTAGGTTGCCGTAAGAGACGGCGCCGGAGAAGAGAGGGGTTTTTTCGGGTTTTTTACCGCGGTAGTGGACTTTCTTCTTTGTTGAGTCGGCGGTTTTTGATTGGCCGCTTGCGACTTTGACGGTTGAAGATGCGACAGCCGTAGCGGCCGCTGCACTGAGAAGTTTTCTTCTTTGTGAGTTCATCGGGCACTTTCCTTATATAAGAGATTTTGATTGAACGGCGCAATTATACGTAATACTGGCGAAATGGTACACGGTTCTGGTCAAAGAAATCATTCAGTCAGATCAATTTTCTTTCGGTTTCATCCATATTTTACGGGCTGAGTAAGACGGTTAATCTAAAAGAGAGAGTCAAGCATGCGAAGAGTTGTTGAAGTTTCGCGTGTTCAACTCTCTCTTCCGAATTGGCCATCAACTCTTGGTCCGATCTCGAATGATCTAAGAGAGCTAATCAAGACTCTCACTTTTTAAACACTTCAACAGGGGGACCTGATTTATGAATCACAGCTCTAAAGAGCAATGGTGGCATGGGATCTGCTGGCCATTGCTGATGATCTTCATATTTGCATGTGGTGTGACGGTTTCGGCTCAAACAACATCGACCACCATCCTCGGCACTGTCACTGATGCCTCGGGCGCGGTCTTGCCGGGCGCAAGAGTAACGGTTGTGAATACGAAGACCGGTGTGAAGCGTGAGGATGTGACATCTTCAACCGGAGATTTCAGCTTTCCTTTACTGGACATCGGCGTCTACGACCTGACCGTTGATGCGACAAATTTCAAACAGGCGGTTCGCCGCAACATCGTTCTCGAGATCAACGAGAAGGTGCGCGTCGATATGGCGTTGCAGGTTGGCTCGACCAGTGAGCAAGTGGAAGTGACGGCGGATGCGACCACATTGCGCACCGACGATGCGACGCTCGGACAGACGGTCGAGCAGCGACGGGTCGAGGAACTGCCCCTCAACAATCGCAATCTTGGAGCGTTGGCGATTTTGCAGCCCGGCGTGCAATACGGCCCGCGCAGCGGCACCGACGGACAGGGGTTTAATCAGAGACAGGGAGGACAAGGGATTCCCGTACCGGGTATAGGTCTGTCGTTTGTCGCCAACGGGCAGCGCGAAACGAACGAGCACGGAACGCTCGACGGAGTCGTCGCGACCGAGGCCCGCGTCAACACCATTCCGTTCAGCCCTTCGGTTGAAGCCGTGCAAGAGTTCCGCGTCCTCTCGGGCAGCTACTCCGCCGAGTACGGTTTCAATGCCGGAGCACAGGTCATGATCGTGACCAAATCCGGCGGGAATGACTTCCATGGTTCGGCCTTTGAGTTTCTCCGCAATGACATCTTCGACGCCGAAGACTACTTTCAGAATTACTTTCCATCCAACCTGGGCCGGGTTAAAAAGAATTCGCTCCGGCAGAACAATTTCGGAGGCGTATTGACCGGGCCGGTCTGGATTCCGAAATTGTACGATGGCCATAACAAAACGTTCTTCATGTTCAACTATGAAGCGCGGCGGCGGCGCGCCGGAAGAATCGCGCAAACGGCCAACCATCCGACGGCGGCGTTCAGACGAGGCGATTTCAGCTCATTGCTCAACCTGGTCAATGCGCAGGGCCAGCCGGCTCCGATTATTGTCAGAGACCCGATCACCGGCACGGAGTTTCCAGGCAATATCATTCCGGACAACAGAATCTCGCCGGTGGCCAAAGCATTAATGAACTTCTGGCCGCTGCCTCAACTGAATAATGCGAACCCGCTGGTCGGAATCAACTATACCGGTTTCGAGAATCGCTCAACCGATGATGATCAGCTCTTTGCCCGCGTCGATCACAACTTCTCCGAAAAGGATAAGATCTTCGGACGTTACGCATGGAACGACATCACCTATAACGTGGTTCCGGGTGACAATCCGAACTTCACCTATTTCGTCGCCGGCCGCAATCAGAATGTGGGATCGGGATGGATTCACATCTTCAATCAAAGCTTCATCAATGAATTCCGCTATGGCTACAACCGTTCGGTGGACAACACGCTCAACCCGCGCGCCAATACCAATTTCGATGTTGAGACCTTGGGATTGACCGGATTCCGCGTTATCAATGACGGCAATCGAAAATTCACGTCGCGTGAGACGGGGCTGCCGACGATTATGGTCAATGGTCTTTATACGCTGGCTGAGCAAGACGGCGGCAACGGATATGATTTCAACCAGCTGCACCAGATCAGCGACAACATCACCTGGAGCCGCGGCTCGCATAATATGAAGTTCGGAGTCGATTATCGCCGGGTCCTGTTGTTTCGCGGCGCAGCTAATACGCCGCGCGGAGTATTGAATTTCGACGGGAACCTCGCGGGCACCGGCTTCGCGGCATTTTTGCTCGGCTATCCCACCAGCGTTTCATCGCCCGAGGGATTGCCGATCACCGATGTGCGACAGAATCGGACGGCGGTCTACGGGCTGACCGATTGGAAAGCGACGCGGAAATTGACGTTGAATCTGGGATTGCGTTGGGAATACAACTCTCCGGCGATTGATGTCCAGGGATTGTGGCGGAGCCTCAGTTTCAGCACTCTGACCAATGGGTTGCCGACGCTGATTCCGGCGATCGGCACTCCGTTCGAATTTTACGATGCGCAGAGGACACTCTTCATGCCGCGCGTCGGCTTTGCTTATCGATGGACCGACGATTGGGTATTTCGCGGAGGGTTTGGGATTTACTATAACGTTCACCAGTTGAACAACTATACGATTCTCAACCTCAACCCGCCGAAATCCGGTTCGTCTACCTTCAACAATGCTACTTTAAACGGCAAAATCAACAACTCGCCGACGCAACCGATTCTGACCTACTCCGCGCCGTTCGGAACGGTTAATAACACGCGCGCGACCGGCCTCAATATGCTGGAGGAGAAGAACAAGCAACCATATATCACCGAGTGGACGCTGGACGTTCAGCGTCGCCTGCCATTTGATACCGTGCTGTCGGTCGGATACGTCGGCAATAAGGGCACGCATATCGACAACTCGGTGGAATACAATTCGCCCACACCGGCGGTCGGACTCGACCCGAATACTCGGCGGCCGGTGCCGTCATTCGTCGATGGGCCGGGTGGACCGGTTCGCCAATTGCTGCGCCTGCGGCTGCTCGATTCGTACGCCAACTCCTGGTACCACGCCTTCCAGGTCAACGCGCAGAAACGGCTGAGCCACGGGTTCCTGCTCAATTTCGCCTACACCTGGAGCAAGGCACTGGGTGAGGGCTATGGCCGCAACGAGAGTGGCGGCGCGATTCAAAACACGTATCAAAATCCGCGGAACCGGGCTGCTGAAAAAACTCGTTATGGGTTCGATTATCGACACAGCGCGGTGATCAGTTTTATGTACGAGCTTCCGGTGCTGGCTCCATTCAAAGACAATTTCGCGAAACATCTCTTTGGTGGATGGCAGCTCAACGGAATCACGGTGTTTCGTTCGGGGCTGCCCTTCTCCGTCACTCAGAACAACACGCTCAATACGGCGGAGGCTCCCGTTCGACCTGACCGTGTAGCCAGCGGAAAACTGGACAATCCGACTGTCAATAAGTGGTTCGATCCCGATGCATTCCATCCCGTCAGTTGCGGACGCGCCGATCTCGCGTATCTTTGCCACTACGGGAGCGCGGGACAGGGCATTCTCGAAGGCCCGGGATTCAAGAATGTCGATCTCTCTTTGTTGAAAAATATTCCGTTTTCTGAGAAATTCCGGTTGCAGTTTCGGGCTGAATTTTTCAACGTTTTCAATACGCCACAATTTGCCGTACCAAACTCCGCTCTCAATGGGTCGAATGCTTTCTTGCCGACCACGGCAGGCGGCGCATTCCCAACCCAAGCGGGACAGGTCAAAGGGCCGGGCTCGATCTCAAGTCTCGTGTCGCCAATGCGACAGATGCAGTTTGGTTTGAAGCTGCTGTGGTAGTCGAAAATGTAAAAGCATAAGTAAAGAGAACGCGAAATACGCGAAAGCGAGCGAAGCACGTGAACTATAACGAGATTTTTTGCGTGCTTCGCCTCGCTTCGCGTCTTTCGCATTCTCTCCAAACAACCGGGGTCACCTTCGTGAATAAAATATCTGCCTCGATTTTATTCTGCTTGTTTGTCCTCATCACATTTGCCCTCTGGCCACACCGCACCATTGCAGTACCCGATGAAATCAAGATCGAACGATATCGCGAAGTGCCGATGCGCGATGGCGTGAAACTTTATGCCGATCTCTATCGACCACGCGCCGACGGACGTTATCCGGTGTTGGTGGTGCGGACGCCTTACGGCGTGCAGCGTGACGGCGTTCACGAGACGATGATCAAATTCGCCCAGCACGGCTATGCCGTCATCGTTCAGGATGTCCGGGGGCGCTATGAATCTGGAGGCCAATGGGATCCGTTCCGCAATGAGGCCAAAGACGGAGCCGACACGGTGGAATGGGCGGCCAAACAGCTATGGTCGAATGGCAAGGTGGCGATGCAGGGTGGTTCATATCTCGGGCATGTTCAATGGCGGGCCGCCGGCCTGGCGCCGTCCGGCCTCGTCACGATGTTTCCGGCAGTCGCCTCGACCAACATCTACGCCAACTGGATCACTCTCGGCGGCGCGTTTCGCCTCTCGTTCAATTATGGCTGGGGCGTCGTGCGCATGCCCAACCGCATTATGCTGCCGCAATACTGGCACACCGAAAATTATTCACCGGCGGAGCTGAAATATGAGGCGATCCTGAAACACTTGCCGCTCAAAGACGGCGACCTTCAGAGCGCCGGTTACGCTGTGCGCCACTACCGTGATTGGATCGCCCATCCGGATTACGACAGTTACTGGAAAGAGATCAGCGACGAAGAGGATTTTTCGAAGATTCGAGTGCCGGTTCATACCAGCGGCGGCTGGTTCGACATCTTTCTGCAAGGCACGATCAACGGTTTTGTCGGAGTCCGCAAACATGGAGCGACCGAGAAAGCCAGACGCGAAACGCGGATGGTCATCGGCGCCTGGGGGCATGGCGCGAGCCGGAAGTACGGCGATGTCGATTTCGGTGAACGGAACATGCGCGGACAGTTCGAACTGGAGCTGCGCTGGTTCGATCATTATCTCAAGGGAATTGACAACGGTATCGATCGCGAACCGCCCGTCGAAATATTTTACATGGGCATTAACCAATGGGGGCGTGAGCAGGACTGGCCGATTCCGGGGACGAAATTCACGCCCTATTACCTTGACAGCGGCGGTGCGGCCAGGAGCGCTTCCGGGAATGGAAGCTTGAGCGCAAAACCACCGACCGGCGCGGCGCTCGATCAATACGATTACGATCCGAACAATCCCGTCCCGACCGTCGGCGGCAACAACTGTTGCGGCACGCCCACGCTCGCCGGGCCAAAAGATCAACGCATGATCGAAAATCGCCAGGACATTCTGGTCTATACCGGTGAACCACTCGATCAACCTCTGGCCATTGCCGGGCCTCTCAAGATGAAGTTATTTGCGTCCACGGATGGTCCCGATACCGATTGGGTGGTTAAGCTGATCGACGTTTATCCTGATGGATTTGCCATGAACATTGCCGAAGGCATCTTGCGCGCGCGTTACCGCAAGGGAACAGATCAGATGGAGCTGCTCAAGGCAGGTCAGGTCTATGAATTCGAGGTCGATCTGGTCGGCACGGCCAACGTCTTTTTGCCCGGCCATCGGATCCGCATAGATCTTACCAGCAGCCATTTCCCGCAATTTGATCGCAATCCGAATACGGGCGACAGCTTCGGCTCATCCAACAAGGTCCGAATCGCCAGACAAACAATTTTTCACACGGCGCAGCGGCCATCGCACATTCTATTGCCGGTGGTTCAAGTGCCGAAAGCATAATAACAACCCGAGAAAGAGCAGGTGCAAATATGACCAATCGTCGCAATTTTCTACAAGCTATCTCAAGTCTTCCAATCATCGGCGGATCGCTCGGCGCTTCTGTCGTGACGGCCACGCCTGCCCGTGCCGGGCGCGATTTCTTCAAGGAGCTTGGCGTTCGTCCTTTCATCAACGCGGCGGGAACTTTCACCGTCTTGACCGCGTCGCTGATGCCGCCTGAGGTCATGGAGGCGATGAATTATGCTTCTAAACAATTCGTCAACATCAATGAATTGCAAGAAGCCGTTGGCAAGCGGCTCGCAGAGTTGATCGGTTGTGAGGCGGTGATGGTGACTTCGGGCGCGGCGGCTGCATTGACGGTCGGAACCGCCGCATGTTTGACCGGCAAGAATCAAGACTTCATCAAGCGCATTCCCGATCTGACGGGGATGAAGAGCGAAGTGATTGTCCAAAAATCACATCGTTATCCTTACGATCATGCCGTCCGCAATTGCGGAGTTAAAATGGTCGAGGTTGAAACGGCCGAAGAGTTGGAGAAGGCGGTCAGCGAACGCACGGCGATGATGCTCTTTTTCAATGACGCCGAGCCAAAAGGAAAGATCAAGATCGACGAGTTTATCGCGCTCGGCAAAAAACACCGGATCCCAACCCTCAACGATGCCGCTGCCGATGCGCCGCCGACTGAACATCTCGCGCAATATTCAAAGATGGGATTCGACCTCGTCGCTTTCTCGGGAGGTAAAGGAATCCGCGGCCCACAAAGTTGCGGGTTGTTGCTCGGACGCCGGGATCTGATCGAAGCCGCGCGCCTCAATTGCTCACCAAACAGCGATTCTATCGGACGGGGAATGAAGGTTAACAAAGAAGAGATGGTTGGGATGTTGGTCGCGGTCGAGATGTACATTAAACGTGATGCGGTCGCCGAATGGAAAGAATGGGAGCGTCGTGCCAAGGTCATCACCGACAGCGTCGCGGCAATCAAAGCGGTCACGGCAGAGGTCTTCGTTCCGCCAATTGCCAATCACGTTCCAACCATCAAACTGAAATGGGAAAAAGCCGCGCTCAAGCTCGTTGCGGATGACGTTCGCAAGCAGATGCGCGAGAACAAACCTTCAATTGAGATTGCGCCGGGTTCTTCACCGGCTTCGGCCGAGACGCAAGAGATCTCGCTCACCGTCTGGCAATTGCAACCGGGCGAGGTCGATATCGTGGCCAAACGATTGCGCGAGGCTTTTCAAGTAGTCTAATTGTGGGGCAGTGGGGCAATAATTTGATCGCAGAAGAGAGCACGCGGAACGCTTAAAACCGAGGGTTCCGCATGCTCTCTTTGCTTTCGTTTAGACTACTCTGGCCTGCTCCAGCTTGGGCGCGAGCGAATGAATGACCGCCAGGGCGATCAGATAGGCGACCCCGGCAACAACGAACATCGGAAGATAATAGCTGGGATTTTGATCCAGCACTTTACCGGCATAGTACGGCAGAATGATTCCGCCAATTGCGCCGGCGCAACTGCCGATGCCGACCACTGAACCGACAGCCTTGCGCGGAAACATGTCGGTCGTGAGGGTAAAGAGATTCGCGGACCATCCTTGATGCGCGCCCGCGGCATAACCGATCAGCAGCACTGCCATCCACGCGCTCGATGAATAGTAGGCCAGAATTACCACCGGCACCGTCGCCGCGAAAAACAAGAGGGCGAACTTGCGCGACCAGTTGACGGACCGGCCGCGTTTAATCAATGCCGAAGAGATCCATCCGCCGCCGACCGACCCGACGTCGGCGATAATATACACAACCGTCAAGTATGGAATCAGTTCGGTGCCTTTAATGCCATAATTGCGATTGAGGAATTTCGGCAGCCAGAAGAGATAGAACCACCAGACCGGATCGGTCAGCATCTTACCCAACGCAAAGGCCCAGAGCTGGCGATAACCGAGCAGTGAAATCCAGGGCGTTTTCGCTGGGACCTCTTCTTTTTCCCCCTCGCGGATGTGGCTGAGTTCCTCGGTCGAGAGTCGGGGATGGTCTTCCGGACGCTTATAGATCAACCACCAGAAGCCCAGCCAGAGGAGGCCGACGAGGCCGGTGAAGAGAAAGGCGCTTTGCCAGCCGAACTTTTCAGATAGTGTCAATGCGGTGATCGGCGCGATGATCGCTCCGACGTTGGTCCCGGCGTTGAAGATCCCGGTCGCCAACGCCCTTTCTTTTTTAGGAAACCATTCGGCAACTGTCTTGATCGAGGCCGGGAAATTGGCTGCCTCACCCATGCCGAGAAAGAATCGGGCAATGCTGAAACCTAAAGCGCTGGTCGCCAGCGCGGTGGACATCCCGGCGATCGACCACCAAATGACAGCAATTGTGAATCCGATCTTAGTCCCGATCCGATCGATGATTCCGCCCCAGGCCAGGAACATCACTCCGTATGCGATCTGAAATGCGATGACAATTTGACTATATTCCGATTCCGTCCAGCCAATCTTCTGCTGAAGCTCAGGCGCCAGTGTGCTCAGAACCTGCCGGTCAATGTAATTAATAGTTGTTGCGAAGAAGAGTAAACCGCAAATGTACCAGCGGAAATGTTTAAGTTTAGAGGCGGCGATCGCCGCCTTGGTGCTGATGGTCGTGGCTTCATGTTCCATTGCGCCTCCAAACCAGCGGTCGATTCCTGCAGCGGACCCGACCGGGTCAATTCGATTTCCAAATGAAAGTTGGCGAAGATAATTACAGCGATAAAAGTTTGCGTAGCATAATGCAGCCTTGACACCTGGTCAAACCAAACGGATAATCCGCTCAAGCCGACAAAATTAACAATCACTCATTCCTCAAAATCGATGAGCGAAGAGTCTCTGATGGACTGACAAAGTCGGCAGCTTTCTTCGATCTATTTCGATTTATTTCAATCTATCGAGCGATACTGCTGGGCGATACTGCTGGGCGATACTGCTGGGCGATACTGCTGGGCGATATTGCTAGGCGACATTGCTGGGAAATTCTTGCCGGGGCATTCTTCAGAACTGGAAGATCAATAACAAACTTGAATCTTGACCTGACCGATTGGTTTAGAGATCGGCGGTTTTGCGGTCTCGCATCTTCTATCACCTACATTCAACTCTTGTGAGATGAGTCATTCCGAGCTTAAGGGGCGTGCGTCCCGGATGAGCTTGCACTAGGAGGATCGGTATGAGTCTAAGCAAATGCTATCTATCGTCAAGACGGAGCTTGATGAATGCAGTTTTGCCGCTGATAATTTTGCCGGTAGTGTTCATGATGCCGCTATCGGGCAGCGCGCAGGTGTTATATGGATCAATTGTCGGCAATATCACCGACAGCAGCGGCGCTTCCATTGCCGGCGCAACGGTCGTGATCACTAACAAGGAGACAGGCCAATCTCGCGAAAGCGCGACTGACGCAAGCGGTTCTTACGAATTTCCGACCGTATCGGCGGGTACCTATTCTCTGAAAGTCACCAAGCCCGGATTTAAGACTGTGACCAGAGAAAATCTTTCGGTCACGCTCAATACCGTCACTCGAGCTGATCTCCTGGTCGAGGTCGGTCAAGTAACTGAAACTGTCGTCATCACTGCCGAAACAGCCCAGCTCAAGACTGATCGCGCAGAGGTCAGCGCCGAATTGACCAGCAAACCGTTGCAAAGCCTGCCTGTGGGTCTCGGACGCAACTATCAGAACCTGTTCCGCACGCTGCCGGGAATCACGCCGCCTGAAAACGCACATTCGGTTCCGTCCAATCCTTCCCGGTCCCTGGTCTTTAACGTCAACGGCGCGAGCCGCAGCTCGAACAATACCCGTATTGACGGCGTCAGCACGACCAACGTCTGGTTGCCGCACGTGACTGCCTATATCCCGGCGCTCGAATCGATCGAGACCGTCAATGTTGTCTCCAACAGCTTCGATGCCGAACAAGGGTTGGCCGGCGGCGCCGCGATCAATGTGCAAATCAAGAGTGGGACGAACGACTTTCACGGCTCGGCGTTTGAATACCACGCCAACCACCGGTTAAATGCCAAAGACTTTTTCATCCCCTCGAACCGTGGAAAGAACAAATTCATCCAGAACCAATATGGCGGGACGCTCGGCGGGCCGATCAAGAAAAATAAGCTCTTCTTTTTCGCGAGCTATGAAGGGACCAAACAACGACAGAATGATTTTCGGTTCGAGACGGTTCCGACGGATGCCCTGCGCCGGGGCGATTTCAGCGGCATCACGACTCCGATCTACGATCCTTTAACGGGCAATCCCGATGGAACGGGCCGCACTCAATTCAACGGCAACATCATCCCGGATGCGCGAATCGATCCGATCATCAAAAAGATTCTCGCTCTGGTCCCGCGTCCCAATCTGCCGGGTGACACCAACAATTTCTATGCGACGGCGCCGTTCCTTTTCGATCGCTGGACATTGGATACCAAGATCAATTGGAACGTAAATCAAAAGTTCAATCTTTTCGGGCGTTACAGCATTCTCAGCTTTTTCACCGTCAACGAGACGGTCTTCGGGAAGGCCTTACAAGGACGCGCGATCAATACTTCCAATCCGGGGACGGGGCAGGGAAAGACTCACAACTTTTCAATCGGCAGCGTCTATACCCTCACACCTAACTTCGTCGTGGACGCAAATTTCGGTTTTGTGCGGCAGAATACGGATGTTGCCCACTCGGACCTCGGCGAAAATCGCGGATTGGATTTTCTGGGAATCCCGGGCACTAATGGCACGCGTCCGTATGAAGGCGGCTTCCCCTTCTTTGATTTTCCGGATAACACTTTTTCGGACTATGGTGTCGTCGATGCATTCATGCCATATACCCGGAGCGACGATCAGTTCCAATATACAATGAATGCCAACTGGTTAAAGGGACCGCATAACATTCGGTTCGGCGCGGACCTCTATAATCAAAAGTTGAATCACACCCAACCTGAATTTCTCGGCGGCGGCAGTCTGGGGGCTCGGGGCGGGTTCAGATTCGAGCAGGGAATCACGCAACGGTGCGAGGCCGTCAACGCCCAGGGACTGTGTACCAGGACGAGCGCCAGCGCGGCTGCCAATTCTTTTGCCGCCTTTCTGCTCGGCCTGCCCACACGAATCAATAAACTCAATCTGACCGAAGCGCCGTATTCGACGCGTAACTGGCAGTACAGTCTGTACGTGCGCGATCAGTGGCAGATCAACTCCAAGCTGACAGTTTCATATGGTACCCGCTGGGAATATTTTCCAATCCCGACCCGCGCCAATAGAGGGTTGGAACGATACAACGTCAATACCAATATGATGGAGATCGGCGGCATCGGCTCGGTGCCGGAAGATCTCGGCGTGAAAGTGAGCAAGAAGCTCTTCGCACCCCGCTTCGGAATCGCCTACCGCATGACCCCATCGTTCGTCATCCGCACCGGATACGGACTCACCAATGATCCATATGCGCTGGCCCGTCCGTTGAGGACCAATCATCCGGTCTTGATCAACTTCGATCAAACCGGCAGGAACGTATTCACTCCGGCGATCGGCAGGCTCGCCGATGGAATTCCGGCTGTTGCCACGCCGACACTGGGCAACGGCATTATTCCGGTCCCGAGCGGAGTCGCCGTCAATACGCTACCCAATGACTTCAAACGAGGTTATGTCCAGTCCTGGAATCTCACGCTTCAGAAAGAGTTGAAATGGGGATTCGTGGGCGAGGCCGGTTATGTCGCCACTCGGCAGATCAGGCAGCTCGGCTTGCTGGAGCAAAACTATGCGCCGATCGGCACCGGGAATGCCGGAAAACTGCTCAACCAAAAATTCGGAAGAACGGCCGATACCCTGCTGATCACTTCGATTGGGAACAGCCATTACGACGCCTTGCAAACGCGGCTCTCCCGCCGGTTCGCCAATGGCTACCAGCTTGCCGCAAATTATACCTGGTCGAAGTCGATAGGAATTGCCGGCGCCGATAACAGCGATAATGAACCGCGCATCAAAATTCCACAGTTCTATTACCTCAATCGTGCCTTGAGCGGGTTTGACCGGACGCACAGTTTCTCACTCACCAACATGATCGAATTGCCGTTCGGCAAGGGAAAGCGGTGGTTGGGCGACCGCAAAGTCATCTCAGCCATTGTCGGCAATTGGCAGGTCAACAATATCATCAGCGTCATGAGCGGGACTCCGTTCCGCATCACCGCGCCGGGCACTTCGCTCAATGCGCCGCGGAGCGATCAACGGGCCGATCTGGTCAAGGATCACGTCGAGATCCTGGGCAATGTCGGGCGCGGCCAGAAATACTTCGACGTGACCGCCTTCGCGCCTGTGACCGAGCCTCGCTTCGGATCAGCCAGCTGGAGTGTGTTGCGCGGTCCCGGCACGCGAACCTGGGATTTCGGTCTCTTCCGCCGCTTCCGAGTGACGGAGCGATTCGACCTCCAGTTCCGCATGGAAGCCTTTAACTTCACCAATACGCCAATCTTCGATAACCCCGTGGAACTCAACGTCTCCAACGCCGGTTTCGGTGAGATCACCAGAACTCCTGAAAACGCTCCGGCTGCGAACCGGCAGTTCCGGTTCGGTTTACGACTCGGTTTCTAAGTCAAATTAACCGATCAGGCCAATCGATCAGATAGGTAAGCGAAAACGCGAAATCCTCTCAACAGGGTTTCGCGTTTTGCGCTTTATTGGCGTTTCCCTTTACAAACTATCTGTTTCCTCGTGGCCGAGACGAACAACGTGGGCTTCTACCGCTTTGACGCGGTCGATCTGGGAGTCTATGACCTGAAGGTCGATATGACCGGTTTCAAGCAATTTGTCAGCACTGAAATCGGTGTTGAAGCTAACCGAACCATTACTATTGATGCGGCGCTTGAGGTCGGTGTAGGAGAGACTGTTGTTCAGGTCAGTGCGTCGGCTGATGAAATGTTGATCAAGGATGCGCCAATTCGCGGCGGCAATATCAGCGCCAATTTCGTTTCCAGTTTGCCGATCTCCGGGCTTGAGCCGATTTCGCTGGCACGGACGATTCCTGGAGTGATTCAGGCGATGGGGACCTCGACCTTCGGCAATGGTGGTCAGAACACGCAGTTTTCGGTCAATGGCCAGCGCCCTCGCGGCAACAACTATCTGCTCGACGGCACTGAGAACAACGACATCTCGATCGGCGGCAACGCACAAGCATTCAACATCACGGATGCGGTGCAAGAGGTCTCGGTTCAGACAAGCAATTTCGGCGCCGAGTTCGGCCGCGCCGGCGGTGGAGTCTTCAACGTCATCACCAAGAGCGGCACCAACCAATATCACGGCACCGTCTACGAGCAATATCGGTCACAGCGGTTCAATTCGGTCTCTAACGTTGATAAGTTGAACGGCACGCCGAAGTCGGTCTTCAGCCGGAATATTTACGGGTTCACCGTCGGCGGGCCGATCATCAAGAACAAGACCTTTGCCTTCGGCGGTTTTCAGAAAGATTTGATTCGCTCGACCAACAACTTCTCCTTCGTTCTGCCGACTGAGGAGACGGTCAATAGACTGCGCACGCTGTTTCCATCTAACCCGCGATTGACTCTTTATTTGGACGCGGTCGGTAATTTGCGAGGGACTTCAAGCCCGCTCAGCCTGGCGCTCGGCAGAGACCCGGTAACGAATGTGGACCGTGGCTCGGTCACCTTTGCCTCTGCGACTCTGGGACTGGCTCAACCACAGGATGACGTGCAGTGGCTAACCAGGATCGATCATACACTCTCCGAGGCTCACCGGCTCTCGTTCCGTTATGTTTATGACTCGACCAAGGTTTCACCGAACACGATCAACTTCCCGGGTTACATCTTTGATTCCAATGGGCGGTCTCAAAATTTTCTGTTTAATGACACCTATACCTTCAACTCGACCTGGACCAACGAGTTTCGGTTCTCTTACGGCCGGATTGGATTTAACTTCCCGATCTCGGATAGATCCATCTCCCTCGCACAAACCTTGCCCAGATTTACGATTCCAAATATCTCAACACCGGGCATTGCGACCAACATCCCGCAATTCCGTTATGCCAACAATTGGCTCTTCCAGGAGACGCAGTCAAAGATCTCGGGGCGACATACTTTCCGTTACGGCTTCGAAATCTTGCGACAGTTAGCGAGACAGCGTCCGCCGTTTGTCGAACGCGGCTCGCTCACCTATACCAATGCGACCGGCTATTCCGCCTTTGCCAATTTCCTCGATGATTTCAGCGGCCCCTCGGGCAACTCAAACAAGAATTTCGGCGAACCGGTCTATTACCCCAATCTCTTCCGTCACTCTTATTTCTTCCAGGACTCCTGGAAAGTTAAACCGACGCTGACCTTGACGCTTGGGCTGCGGTACGAGAATTTCGGCCAGCCGGCCAATGGCGCATTTAAATATCCGGCATTTGCCGGATTTGATCCGGCCCAATTTGCGGTACCGAACAAGGTGAACCCGGACAATAACAATTTTGGTCCGTCGATCGGCCTGGCCTGGACGCCTTCGTATAAATCGGGTCTGCTCGGCCGTCTGTTCGGCGATGGCAAGACCGTCTGGCGCGGCGGTTATCAGATCACCTATGACACGTTCTTCAACAACCTGCTCTCGAACATGGCGGCTGACTCGCCGAATACGATCAACACCATTTTCACTGGATCAGGAACGGGCCGTGGGTCATCGGGGTTCTTCAATTCGCTGCCGACAGTCTCACGGGCGCCAAATCCGCTCACCGATTCACAGACGTCGGTCTTCGATAAGAACATCCGCAACCCGTATACCCAACGCTGGTCGTTCGGATTTCAGCGCGAGTTGACGAACCGCATTTTGCTCGATGTCTCTTATGTCGGGACTGGCAGTCGCAAGCTATTCACTAACGAAGACCTTAACGTGCGCGGGTTGGATGGCCACCGCCCGTTCATTTCCGACACTGCTGTGAGGCGCGTCAGGGCGAGCGAGGGCAATGCGAATTATCACGCGCTGCAGATCCAACTCGACCGCCGCTTTGCGCAGGGTTTCCAGGTCACCGGCGCTTATACCTTCTCGCGCAACATCGACAGTACGAGCGAAGTCTTCGTGACCGACAATGCGGTCTCTTCGCTGACCTCGTTGCCGATCAGTCAGGGCGGCCTGCGGCTGGATCGCGCGCTGAGCGACTATCATCGCAAGCATCGCTTTACCCTGACCTATGCCTGGAACCTTCCCGGACCGAAGAACAGGTTCTTGAAGGTTCCTTTCGCTGGCTGGTCGATCGCCGGAATTTCGTCGTTCCAATCCGGCGCACCATACTCTGTTGCCAATGGGTTTGACCGCAATAATGATGGGATCGCCAACGATCGTCCGGACATCGGCAATCCGAATGCGCCGATCAACACGCGTGCGGTAGTTGTTGCCGCCACGGTCTGTTCGACCGGATATCGAAACCCCGACACACTTGCTTGCGTCACGCCGGCCGATGTCCACTTTGTGCAGGGCGTCGGGCTCCCGAATGCCTCGACCGTCGGACGCAATACGCTCTTCACCGGCATCGTCAACAGTACCGATTTGAACATCCTCAAGACTTTCTCGCTGACCGAGAGATTCAAACTTGAGTACCGGTTGGAGACGTTCAACTTCTTCAACCATCCGCAGTACACGAACGTTCCCGTCGCCAGCAGTGGAATGAGCGTAGTTGGCGCGGCAGGGCCGACCAATGGTCTGCCGTCACGATTCCTCAATCAGGATTACACGAACAGCTGCGTCGGCACGGGTTGCAGTCCGCGAACCATGCGCATGCAGTTGAAGCTCATTTTCTAGGTTTGATTGATAGCTGAATTGTCGATTGACTCAGGGAGAGGCGCGGGATTGCGCTTCTCCCTCTTTTTTTGCCGGGATTTCAGAAATCGAAAGCTTCCTTCAGCTTGTCCACTCGTTTCCCCAATTCGGTGCGAATCTCTGCCTTGATGGCGCCCCAGGTGGTTGGATGTTCCGGTTGGCCTTCATAATAGAAAGGACAGGGGGCTGGAGCCACTTCGCGCTGGACCTCGGCCAGGTCCGCCGGATCGATTGGAAAGACGACGCAAGGGGCGACCGCGTGCTTTTTGGAGGTATAGATCATGCACGCCGTGGTCTGACCGTCTTCAAAGAAGAATGGACAGCGGTAGACTATTTTGCAACAAAGACCGCAGCGGTTGCATCCGCCGCGCTGGTATGGTTTCCAGCGATAGAGGATCTTGTCGGGCAGAAATGTTGACAGCAACCAACGCCGGGTCGCGCCGTAAGAATGTTTCGTGTAAAAAAATCCGGAGATTTTACGAAAAGCAGAGTAGGTTTTCTTTTGGTAGACCTGCCAATCCGTCAGCGTGGGTATCTCAATGTTGGGCGGTGCATCGTTTGAATGTGGAGCTGAATCTGTCGAGGATTTTTTCAGCGGCTCGATTTGGACGAGTCGCGTGGGCAATTGTTTGTTTTCTTGCATTCACATCCCCCTGTGCCTATTTTTTGACTATCGAACACACCTTACCTGTCTACTCTAGAGTCAACCGATGCTCATCTGATTGGACCATGAAAGCTAACAGGCCTAAAAACGCGCGTGATCTTAGCATCAGACCTCCGCTAAATCAAAACACGCCTCATGGGAGAAATTTCGCTGAGGAGAAGATTAAACCCCTTGCATCCGCTCGTCTTTCGGACGCAGATGCATTCCGAGTTTGAAGAGCAACGATTGGTCACGATCGGTCTGCGGATTTGGAGTCGTCAATAATTTCTCTCCCATAAAGATCGAATTGGCTCCGGCCAGGAAAGATAAAGCTTGAGTTTCATCCGAAAGAGAGAGTCTTCCCGCGCTCAGACGCACCATTGACGACGGCATCAGAATCCGGGCCGTCGCGATCGTTCTCACCAATTCGAGAGGATCCGTATCGGACTGTCGGGCCAACGGCGTGCCTTCAACACGCACCAGCAGATTGATCGGCACGCTTTCGGGATGCGGTTGTTGGTTGGCCAGTTGCTCCAGTAAGCGGTAGCGATCCGCACGAGTTTCGCCCATGCCGATGATGCCGCCGCTGCAGACGGTAATTCCGGCGCGACGCACCCGCGCAAGGGTTGCTAGCCGTTCATCGTAAGTTCGTGTGGTAATGATCTCCCGGTAAAATTCCGGTGAGGTATCCAGGTTGTGGTTGTAAGCAGTCAAACCAGCTTCGGCCAGGGCCTGCGCTTGTTCGTCGTCGAGCATGCCCAGCGTGCAGCAAGCTTCCAGGCCGAGGGCGCGGACTCCGCGCACCATCTCCAGCACCCGTTCGAACTCACGGCCGGATGGCGCATCACGCCAGGCTGCGCCCATGCAAAACCGGGTGGCGCCCTGCTCGCGCGCGCGACTCGCCGCGGCCAGAGTCTCTTCAACGCTCACCAGAGATTGCCGCGTCACCGCGGTTTGATAATGTGCTGATTGTGGGCAATAGGCACAGTCTTCGGGACAACCGCCGGTCTTGATGCTGAGCAGTGTACAGCCCTGGACCTCTTGAGGATTGTGATAGCGGCGATGAATGGTTTGCGCGCGAAAGATGAGCTCGGGTAAAGGCAGATTGTAGATCGTTTCAATTTCGTCGAGATCCCAGTCGAATCGCAACTCGGAGAGGTCGCTGGAAATCATGATCCTGTTTTCTCCTCTTTATTCATTATTAATCAGGAGAGATAAAGATAGCCTATTGCAGCGGGGCGAGTCCACAATTACACATCGATCAAGAAAGAACGCGACAGAAGCAAAAATCTGCTGAGTGTAAGATTTCCGCTTCTGTCGGGATCTTTTGTCTATTTCACTGCGGCCAGCTTGCGCGTCGCGAGCACGGAATGAATCTGGTTGATCCGCCCATCGGCGTCCAGATTGTAGAGTGTGACCGTGCGCGGCGCGTATTTGTCGACCGGTTGAATTAGTTCAGTGACCAATGCCGGCATTCCGTTGAACATTCGCATTTCATAACGCACATGTCCAACTCCGTGCGCCACTACCCGGGAAGTGAAGAGTAAAACCTTTTCGCGTCCGATGATTGGCACGCGCGCCGCCACGAATTCGCCGCCGCCATCGCTCAATTGGCGCACTTCACCGGCCAACAAGGCTTCGGCGCCGGCGACGTCGTGATTGACCAGGCAGGATAAAAATCGCTCGACCACCTGGCGCGTCTTTTCTTGAAGAGAGCGCGTCGGAACGCAGGGGGACTGATCGTAATCGCGCATCGCTCGGCGCGCGCGATGAAGGGTTGTTTTGACATTCTGTTCGGAGATCGCCAGGGCTTCGGCCGTCTCTTTGACCGAATAATCAAAGACGTCACGCAGCAAGAGCACCGCGCGTTGTGTCGGCGTGAGCGCTTCGAGGGCGAGGAGGAATGCAAACGAGATACTCTCGAGCATGTCGTATCGCGCCGCCGGATTGCCGCGTTGATCGACGGGCTCGTACGACGGAGGTGATGCCTCGTCGCCCGTCTCAATCGGCGATGGCAGCCATGGTCCGTCGTATTGTTGCCGTTTTCTCCGTCGTAAAAGATCACGGCAGAGATTGATTGCCACGCGGACCAACCATGGACGCCACGGCTCGTCCGTTCGCGCCGGCGGGTTTTTGATGGCGCGGACGAACGTTTCCTGGACCAGATCATCGGCGTCCGCAGAGTTGCCTGTCATTCGATAACATAAACCCCATAAGAAACGCCGGTGCTCCTGGAATAAATCTTCGAAAGAGATCGCCGCCAGGTTTTTTGCTGCTGCTTCCATCATTATTTAACAGGTGTATATGAGGGGCGCCCCTTCTTGATCACGAAGATCAGGAGGACTTTCGCCGGTTTCGTTTCATTCCGGTTTCTCAACAATGAGTGGACCGTATTGCGCGGTTCGTAAAACATCTTTCCCTGTTCGTAGGTCACAATGTTCTTCTCTTCCAATTGGATCTCCACCGAGCCTTCGAGCACATACCCAAACAGTTCGGCATCATGCCGGTGCTTGATCGAATCGGCAAATCCGGCCGGCACTTCCATGACTGAAGATACGAGGTCGTAGTCTTTCAGTTCGGGATCACTCAGCGATTGTTTGATGACCTCGGTAAAAGCCAACGCGGGTTTGTTCTGCGGACTCGCATTGGTCTTCGCCTGGAACGGCGATTGAATGTCAGTGACAGGCGGCAAGCCGATACAACCCAGCAAGATAAAAGCTAGAACGAGTCTTTTTTTCATCACTTTCTCCTTAAGTTCGGTTGTTCGCATTCTCAGCTGCTATTTCAAGAATCGTAATATTGACCGCCGGCGGCTTGAAACGGATTGGGGGACGTTTCAGGCCGCCGCCGATTGCCCCTGAACCGCGTGCAGGATCATTTCAGCGGCGCATTTCGCACTTGCGACGCTGGCATCGGCCAGCAACCCCTCTTTACCGACCCAATCGCCGGCGACATAGAGACCGGGGACTTCCGGCACGGCCGGACCGGGCCTTCCGCTCGTGCCGCCTTGCGCCGCTGTCGTCAGCGCATGAGAGACGGTTATCTTCGGCAAGAACCTGCGTTCCACCACCGCCTCGCGCCAACCGGGTTGAAGCCGGTCGAGCATTAGTTCTAAATCGCGCTCGTCGCCCTTGGGATCATCCTCATTAACCGAACCCAGATATTTTGCCATGTGAATTAACGCGCTCCCAGTTGGAGCTAATCTCGCCGATGCTGAGTGGACGGAGTAGTAGAGCGGTCGATCTATCCCGATCGCGAATTTCACATGCGGTTGCGGCAGATAGCTCAGAGCTACGTCTAAACAGGCGGCTTTTACCGGAATCGCCGTTTTGGCCCATTCGTTCAATGATGTCTCTTCACCGTCTGCCACAAGCAGGCAGGCATCTGCGGGACTGGCCGCTATCATGACAAATGACGCGGAATGGATTGTGCCGTCAGAGAGTCTGACGCCTTGCATGCCACCATTCGAGCGCAGATCACGTTCGACCCCCTTTACTTTTGTGCCGGTAAAGATCTTTACTCCTGCGCTCTCGGCTTTTACCCGTAACCCATGAATGAGTGTCTGCCATCCTTCATCAAGATATAGAACATTAGAGGCCGCCGCCAGTTGAAGCTGTTCAATCGCATCGCCGGCGCTCTGGTGGTCGGGAGCGTCGGCATAAGTGGCCAGTCGGAAGTAAGCCCTGACCAAGCGCCGTGTGTCGGGATGGAAGATCTCTTTTTCGAGCCACTCGCGCACGGTCAAATCCCGCGCGGCTCGCGCATCCAATTTACCGAAACTATTCATCAGTCGCGCGAACTCGAGTTTGTCGGCGAGTTTCAATAGCCTTGTGGTTAGCAATGAAAATGGGCCGGATGGAAGCGTATGATTAATACCGCCGTCGATGCCGTAACCGCCGTCGGTGGGTGGTGTGTGACCTTGGAATTGAACTCCCAGTTCATGCAAGATTCTGTATGCGTGGCCACCGAGATAGAGAGCATGTGGGCCGCGATTGAAGAAGAAACCGCTCTTTGCCTCCGTCATCGCTCGCCCGCCAAGCTCGTGCCCTTTTTCAAAGAGCGCAACTTTCAGGCCGGCGCGAGCCAGGATGGTGGCGGCAGTGAGGCCGGCTAATCCTCCACCGATAATTGCGATGTTTGTTCCAATCGTTCGTTCGTCCATTGGCTCCTCTCCAAAAACTGATTTGAAATAACCTGTCTCTGCCCGGATCACGATTGAGCCGGGTGAAAGGTTACAGTTGGAGAGAAATGCGGCGTGTGAAATGGACGAAACAAACGATAAATTTCGTCTGATGTGCTATTTTTATTTGGTGTTCCCCCCGGGACAGGTCCGTGATCAGAAAACATGACCGGAAAGAAGATCGATTACCATGCTCAATTTCACGGCTGAGTTAATCAGTACCGGCCCTTCACTCAATGCCACGTTGAATCGCATTAATGCGGCATCGGTCCTGGCGGTCGATATCGAGACGATCAACTGGTGGAATCGAGAGGCCGAGCGAATTGCGCTGGTCCAACTCGCTTTTTGGGAAAGTGATAAACCGACGGTGATGATCATCGATGCGCTCGCCGGGTTTGACCTCGAACCGTTGCGTCAGCCTCTTGAGTTGAGTTTGAAGGTTAAAGCAATTCATAACGCGAGTTTTGATGCGGTGAAACTCGCGCGGCACTTTCGCATCATCACTTCACCCATTCACGATACGATGCTTGCGGCGCGCCGTTGCGGCGAACGCCATTGCTCTCTTCGATCTCAGGTTGAGACCCATCTCGGATTTCAACTTGACAAGAGCGAACAACGCGGCGATTGGAGCCGGCGACCGCTGAGCGAAGAACAGTTAAATTATGCCTCTTTAGACGCGGCCTGTACCTTGCTGCTTTATGAGAAACAGGTAGAACGGGGATTGCGTGGTGATTACGAACTGCGTGATCGAGGCAAAAAGCAGCAGGAATCCCTTCCATTACTTCAGCGCGAAATTCCTCCTTTGATTATTAAGCCGGCTGCAACTGGGGCAAGTACAACCGAGCCGGAGCAAACTGACAAGACATCTTTGACCGAAAGCGGCATCAGTCGTCCCGCCCTGGCCTTGCTCGGCATTGTCGTGGAATTGAACGGGCGTTACAGCCCTCAACAACTCGCCGTCTCTGTTAATAGTGAGAGAATTGGATTGGCCGGCTGGATCATCGATCGACTGCTGGGAATTGACGCGGACCTCGATGAAGACAGCGTGAAACAAGAGATCGCCACGCTCTGCGATCAAGGCTTGATTCATCTCAGTCTATCTCGCCGGCTCGAAGCGACAACTTCAGGTTCGCAACTATGGCGAGAGAACAAAAAAGTCCTCAACCTTGGATCCTAAAAATTTTAAGCTTAACTACTCAAGAAGCAAAGACTTACTTGTATAATGGTACCTTTTATCCAAATGTTTTGATCAATAATTAACTTGAATCATGCTCGTCTCGGCAGTAGTATGACCCGCACAATATAATAATCAACTTTTTCGTGGTTACAGGAAACATTTGGTCGTCCGAACAAGAGAGGTACTTATGAGACACCCCAATGCCGTTTCTCTCGCTAAGCGTTTACTGGATTCACGACTGAAACGTCAAGCTCTCGCCAGTATTGAAGCTAATCTGCCGCATCCAATTACCGATGAGGAGGTTGCTTGGGCACAAGATATCCTAGCCACACACCTTGATGCTTGTATGCGGTATGGCATTCATCCCGATTTGAGCGAGGCAGTTGAAGAAGCATTAGATTTTGCGATGCGGCGCGAGAAAGCATATGAGCCGATTCCCCAGGCCGCGCGCTGGCATTTCGCCCTCGTTGTGATGGAGGAACAAGACGCCGATTAGAACTCCTGAGCGCAGCACAAATCATCTTCCCTTGTTGGCAGGACTCAGGATTTAAGCTTTACATCAAAAGAATTGGAGTACTCAACCGACTCGTGCGAGTCCGAAACGTGGCTGACTTCTGACATGTTGGATCAGCCGGTCGGTTTCGCGTGTGCGGCCGCGTTCGTTGAGCATGTAGTTCGCTTCGCGGCGTGCTATCTCCAAAATCTTCTGATCGCGGACGATGTTGGCGATGCGGAAGGCGGGAATGCCCGATTGTCGCGTGCCCATTACTTCGCCGGGCCCGCGGATCTCGAGGTCCTTCTCCGCGATTTTAAATCCGTCGGTTGTCTCTTCCATGATTTGCAGCCGTTCGCGCGCCTCTTTTGTTTTGGTGTATTGCGCCAACAAGATGCAGAAACTCTCTGCCGCTCCGCGCCCGACGCGTCCGCGCAGTTGATGTAGCTGGGAGAGTCCGAACCTCTCGGCATGCTCAATCAACATGACCGAGGCGTTCGGCACGTCAACGCCGACCTCGATGACGGTGGTGGCGACGAGGGTTTGAATCCGATTTGTGGTGAACGCCTGCATCACCTCCTCTTTTTCTCCGGGTTTCATCTTGCCGTGTAACAAGCCAACCTTGAATTCGGAAAAGACCTCAGTTCGCAGATGTTCGTACATCTCAGTCGCGTTGCGGAGATCGAGTTTTTCGGATTCTTCGATAATCGGGTAGACGATGTACGCCTGGCGGCCTTTTTTGATCTGGTCGCGGATAAATTCGTAAATCTTTTCGCGCCGTTCCTCCCCGCGCACGTGCGTCGAAACAGGCGTGCGACCCGGCGGCAATTCATCGATAATTGAAACCTCCAGATCGCCGTAAACCGTCATTGCCAGGCTCCGCGGGATCGGCGTTGCCGTTACGACCAGCACATCGGGATTCATTCCGCGCCGGCGAATTTCAGCACGTTGCAGCACGCCGAAACGATGTTGTTCATCAATCACCGCCAGTCCGAGCTTTTTAAACTGCACTGCTTCCTGGATGAGGGCATGCGTCCCGACGATCAAATCGATATCTCCGGCGGCGACGGCATCCTGGATCTCGCGTTTTTCTTTGGCTTTCATGCTGCCGGTCAACATTTCGACACGGTAAGGAGTCTTTGCCAGCCAGCGCTTGATATTGCGCGCATGTTGTTCGGCCAAGATTTCCGTCGGCGCCATGAGTGCGGTCTGATAGCCGTTTTCAATCGCAATGACCATCGCCTGCACGGCGACGATGGTCTTCCCGCTGCCGACATCTCCCTGTAATAAACGGTTCATCGGCTTGTCACTCGTCATATCTTCGACGATCTCTTTCAAGGCCCGCTTCTGGGCGCCGGTCGGAACGAACGGCAAGATTGAACGAACCGATTCGCGCACACGGTCGGTGATTTCAATCATGGCCCCTTTCGGTTCGCTCAGCCGTTCGCCTCGCCTCAAGCCGAGAGCAATCGCCAGCCAGAAGAACTCTTCAAAGATCAATCGTCGATGGGCCGGCGACCGCGCTAAATTGTAATCATCGATCGGCGAGTCATCGGCAGGGAAATGCGCTTTGCGCAGCGCCTCGCCGCGCGCAATCAGCGAGCACCGCGCAATTATTTCATCTGGCAGCGATTCCGGAACCTCTTTATCGAGCTGATTAAGTAGATGATGAAAGATCGTCCTGAGCTGCCGTGTGCGGTAATCGCCGAGTTTGCGATAGACGGGGACGCGCCGGGCGGTGTGGATTGCCGAACTCTCGCTATCATCCTCGTCGTCGATCGATATTTCATACTCGGGATTTTCGACTTCAAAATAGCCCTTGTATCTGTTCATCTTCCACTGTCCATAGAGGATGACGCGAGACCCGCGTTGGAAGACTTTATTAAGATAGATCTGATTCCACCAGAAAGCGCGCACCTGACCTTCGCCGTCGGTGGCGATGAACTCATACATCTTCAGCCGTCCGCCCTTGAGGGGGATGATCCCGCCGACTCTGACCATGACTTCGACTGAAGCGGTTTGACCATCCTGCAGTTGAGAAATGCGCGCGAAATTCGATCTGTCTTCATAACGCATCGGCAGGTAATGCAGCAGATCCTCGACCGTCGCGTCGCGCGCATCCGGCTTCGCAGCGATCGCAGCGATCTCGACGGCGAGCCCATGCGCGGTCTTCTGGCCAACGCGCGGCAGGCCGTGATGGTGAAGTTCGACTAATGGCGTATCCAGTGTTAGCATCAGATAACAAAGACAGATTGGACCGAAGATCGATCCCTGATCTCTGAGACATCGATAGTATCAGGGAGCGGAGAATTGCCCGGCGCCTGATTACTCAATAGTTGAAGACGACGAAAAGGGATCGAGATTCCACCCCCAGGTCGGAAAATTTCACCGTGTAGGCTCTGTCAATTCTCGAATTCCCCAAACGTTCCGGCCATTCGATGACGACGACTGTATCTTTCTCACTCAAAATCTCATCCAATCCAAGCGCGCGAATTTCATCGGCCCCGCCTTCGATGCGATAGAGGTCGAGGTGATACAGCGGCAGCCGTCCCTCGTGCCTGTTGACAATGGTGAAGGTCGGGCTATTGACCTCAGCAGGATCGATGTCCAGACCGGCCGCGATGCCTTTGGCAAAGACCGTTTTCCCCGCGCCCAGGTCTCCTTGCAGGAGGAAGACGGTGGATCCGGTGATCGATTCTCCAATTCGATATGCCAGCTCGAACGTCTCCTCGGCTGAATGCGTTGTGAATTCACCTGTTGGAATTAATGACATTCAGATCGTTGCCAGTGTGGTTGTTTGCCCACGTTCTTCATCTCCGCCGATTCGTAAGATGGCTTTGCTCAAGTTTTCAATGATGTCCGAAGCAATCAGTGAGCGCATCCCAAGCTTGCTCGCCGCGATGTCGCCCGCCAGGCCGTGCAGATAGACCGCCGCGATCGTCGTTTGCAAAGGCTCTTGAGGTCTTTGTGCGAGCAGACCGGCGGACAACCCGGTCAATACGTCGCCCGAGCCGGCCGTTGCCATCCCCGCATTGCCGGTCGGATTTATATGAACCTCGCCGCCGGGACCGGCAATAATGGTGCGATTGCCTTTAAGAACCACGATCAGGTGATGTTTGATCGCGAATTCCCGCGCGATATTGATGCGATCCGCGACGACCTCGGCATTTTTTTTAGCGGTCAGTCGCGCCATCTCGCCCGGATGCGGTGTCATGATGATCGGGAATTCATCCGAGCCTTTCAGATCGTCCGGCCAAGGGGCCAGCGCGTTCAATCCGTCAGCGTCTATGATCAGAGGCGCGGTCCTTTTTTCGACGAATTCACGCACGAATCGGCGCGTGCTTTCGTCTGATGAGGACAGTCCCGGACCGATGGCGAGAGCCGTGCGTTTGCCGGCGAGCTCAATCGCCCGTTCAATCGCTGTGTGTGAGATCGCCCCACTCTCAATCTCCTCCAAACCTTCAGTCATGACTTCATTTTTGGTCTGAGTGATCAACCAGCCCTGGGCCGATTTGGCGGTTGCGACCGTGACGAGCCCTGCGCCCGCACGCAGAATGGTTTCAGACGCCAATGCCGCCGCGCCGCTTTTGCCGCGCGAACCGGCAACAATCAGCACGTCGCCGACCGATCCCTTATGGGCATCGGGAGGGCGGCGTGATCGTCGCATCCATTCTCTGATCTCCGATTCTTCGACGAGGTTGAAAGGCGAATCGACGTCGTGCAGCAACCATCCAGGAGTCCCAATCGGGGCGACCACCAGCTCCCCCTCCGCACAGGTCGCATTCGCTACCTTCGGCGCTGTGAAAGTGACGGTGAGATCAGGGTGAACGTACGGTCCAATCGGATGGGCCTGGTCAGAGGCCAGACCTGATGGGATGTCGATCGAAACGATCCTGGTGAAATCACGTTTTTTCTGTTGATTGATGGCATCGATTGCGATGGCGTACAAACCTTCGGCCGGGCGTTTGACCCCGGTCCCGAGCAATCCATCGATTACTCCATCGATTGCGCGATCTGTGAGCATCTTCATTAATTCCGTCGCTTCATCCGCGCCGGTGATTTCTCTCAAGACCATTCGATCCCAGTGACTGTCTTTGAGCGACTCTTCCGCCGAAATTCTCCTGACAGCCTCAAGGTTTTCGCGAGCCTCGCCGCTAATTTCATCGAGCTTGCCGAAGAGGTAGACACGAACCCGGGCTGCTCCTCGCATCCACAACAATCTCGCGATCACCGCACCATCTCCGCCGTTATTTCCTCTTCCACAAAAAACATCCCAGGATCTATTTTGAATGATGCCTTGACCGAAACGACTGATGATCGCCTCGACCACTCTGGATCCGGCGGTCTCCATCAATGTCGCATAGGGAATGCCGCAGCGTTCGACAGTCGCCCGGTCGATCTCGCGCATCTGTTGTGCCGTTAGAATCTTCATCTGAGGACTATTCTATCGCAAAAAGAGCGCAAGAAGATCAATTCTCCCTGCGCTCTCAGTGATGCAATGGCGCGTCGTGCGCGCACCTGTTTAAATTTTAGTCGGCCTTCGAATCAGCCTTGAAGGTCAGCTTCTTGTTCGTATTCCAGAGCTCATCCCAGGTCAGACACTCTTTACGGTAAGCCGCCTCGCGGCCGAGGATCGCCATAAACGTGCTCTCGACGCCATACTTGGTGTCGTTACGATATTTGTCCTCACCCTCGCCGGTCCCGAGGACACTGCCGACAAAGGCGTAGGCTTCCTGGTCATAATGCTTGTCGTCGCCGCCCTCATATTGATAGATCATCGGCGTCTCACCCTTCTTGCGATCGAAGATGCCTTCGATTCGCGTCCCACCCGTGCCGCCTTTGCCGGCTGTGGTGGTAAAGGTCCCTTTTGAGCCGCGGATCGTTTCGGAGACATCGCCTCTGACTCCATCGATCTGCACGCAGGTATTGTTGAGCAAGACTTGATTAGGATACTCATAGACAATATTGAAATGGTCGTAGATTTCGCCGATGTCCTTGCGCCATAGACGGCCGCCGGAGCCATAGGCTTTGACCGGGTGCGCGTTGAGCATCCAACTGATGACATCCATATTATGAATATTCTGTTCGACAATATGATCGCCACAAAGCCATTTAAAGTAATACCAATTGCGAATCTGGTAATCGAGATCGGATTTCATCTGCTCACGCTTTTCGCGCCGCCAGAGATCGCCTTGATCCCAGGCTGAATGGGCCATCGCGATCGTCCCGAGCGCGCCCTCATCGATCAATTTCTTACAGGCCCGGTATGCCTTGCTGTAATGGCGTTGGAGTCCAATCACAACCGACAGGTTTTGCGCCTTTGCCTTTTCCCCCGCGTCCATGACCGTATGGCAACCCGGCACATCGACCGCGAGCGGCTTTTCCGCGAAAATATGTTTCTTGGCGGCCACGGCGGCTTTGAAATGTTCCGGACGAAAACCGGGCGGAGTGACCAGCAAGACGGCATCGACCTTGGATCCGATGACGGCTTTGTAGGCATCAATCCCGACATAGGCATTCTTCGGATCGACCTTAAATCGATCACGCGCCTTATCGAGTTGATCCTGGAAATAATCGGCGAGAGCAACGATTTTAGCTTTGCCTGTTGCTTCAAGCAGTTGCGCGTCGCGAGTACCCTGACCGCCGTTGCCGACCCACCCGATCTCAACCATTGAATTGGCGGTAGTGCCGCGAACCGATTCCGCCTTGACGATAGTCAATGTCGATGCTGCTGCAGTCGCAGCGGTGCTTTTAACGAACGTTCTGCGCGAAACGAAGTCCTTCTTTTTCATGGTTATCTCCTTACTTGGTCCGACCGAAGACTGGTTTTGGGAGTACATAGAGGAGAAGACGCCGGGAGACGGAAAAGGCGAACGCGACGGGAAATCCAACGATTTAAAATTTTTCCGCCGGTTTCTTTGATTCCGTTGGGATGGCCATTTCTCCTGATTCCACACTATCCTAAAATCCGATTTGGTGCGGAATGGGTAACATTGCAGCCAGCATACCCGGCGCATTGTAGTCAATTGGGAAAGATTTAGCAAAAATGGTGAGGGCGGCGGGGGGAGCAGGGGTAAAAATAACAAATGTGCCGCCAGGATTGATAAATTGACAAGCACTCTGCAAGCAATGATAATTAGCTGCCTTTATCGTAAACTGTTGAAAGGCCAAGCGAGATGATCGAAGACCCTCACCATCGTCGGTGAGATCATGGCCGTCATCATCCGTACTCGCTCGATAATCAAACAGACCGCAAGAGCAGGCATCGGCTCTCCCCCTGATCAGTCAAGTCTCGGTTTGTTTAGCGCCAGAAAAAACTTGTAACCTCGAGCGAAGTCGGATTGCTGCCCCTTTTCAATCGGAGGTAAACAGTGTCCGAAGAGATCAATTTGAATTCACAAACCCCACATAGTGAGAATAGTACGCAGGATCAGACACCCAACAGTCCAGAGAGCTGGGAGACGCAGTTACAGGCGCGTGTGAACGAACTGCTCGCGAAACGGATTGCCCCGTTCAAATCAGAGATTGAGCAGCTGCAATCGACAATCAGTGCGCTTAACACACGATTGATTGAGCAAGCGGAGACTGAACCCACTTCCGAGGAATCTTCAGGACTGTTCGATGCCGTTAAGCAATGGTTCAATGATTCGACCTCCAAGGCTGAAGAGGATTTCAAGAAGCGTCTGGAAGAGGCGCGTAGTGAGGCGGCCTCGGCTGTGCGCGCTGAAATGGAGGAAGAGTTTAAAGATCGACTTAAGCAGGCGGCGCAGGATTGGGAGAATGCCGCGCAGATGGCCAATGAAACGGCGATTCAAAAGCGCCTGGAACAGGCCTGCGCAGACTCTGCCGCGATTGCGCGACGCGAGTCCGAAGTCCAAATCGAAGACCTCCGTGAACAACTCGAAGCCAGTCGTAAAGCTTTGACGCTCGCTGTCTCTTCGGCTCAATCAAGTTCCGCCAGTTCATCCGGCTTCGATCAGCTCAGATCCGCCATCGATGAGATCGATTCACAGCGGACCCAGTCAGAGACTCTCGCCACACTGGTGCGCCGGGCCGCACAATTCGCGCCGAGAATCATCTTCTTCGTCGTCAAAGGCGGCGATGCGGTCGGCTGGAAGGCGAGCGGTTTTGATAATGGTTTGAACGACGAGAGCGTTCGCGCCTTGACCGTTCCGGCGCAAAATCCCAGTTTGCTGCAAGAAGCGCTCAGCGGATTCCGGACGGCCGTCGGAAGGTTGGCCTCTCCCGGCGAAAATTCGATGGTGCTCGGAGCTTACGGTTCGCCTGCGCCGGAACGCGCGGTTGCCGTGCCGCTCGTCGTCCGAGGCAAAGGCGCCGCAGTGTTGTATGCCGATTCGGGGACGCAGTCCGAAAACTCGATCAATACCGCAGCAATTGAAACCCTCATGCGTGTGGCAAGCATGGGGATCGAATTATTGCCGGCGCGACGCAGCTTCGACCCGCCGCGCCCTAATAATCCGGGTTCGCAGACGAGCGTCACGGCCGCTCCGGCAGGCAGAGGTTATTCATCCACTGAGCCTGCCACTGCGAAGAGTCCCGTTCCGGAACAGCCGTCGGTTCAAGCCCCAAGCGCTCCACTCCCCGAGATCACGACGATTGTCGGTGAAAAAGTGGAACGAGTGGAACAAGACGAACGGACGATCGAAACGGCTCGAGTCACCCAACCCGAATGGACAACCCAGGTCAGAACGACCGAGGAGCTCATTAAACCGCGCGGGATCGTCGAGAATACGCAAGAGATTGACATTTACCAAACTGCGCAGGTTGAAATTGAATCGAAAGCAAAACCCGAGCCCGAACCCCAACCCGAGCCCCAGCCCCAGATTGATGAAGCGGTTCGGATCAGCCCTCCCTGGCCTCTGTCCGAGGAGCCGAAGCCGGACCAAGTCGAGCGGGCGGAGGTCTCGTTCATCACCTCGCCGCCGTTTGTCGCTCCATCGGAGAGCAATCAGGAGTCTTTTAAGGAATCGGTCGAATCTGAAACGACGGTGCCGATCACTCGCAGAAAGACGATCGGTGTCTCGTCGGATCAAGAACGCGAGAAGACGCGGCCCGAAGAACGCTCGGTCGACGCGGTATCTCCGGCGACGTCTTTTAAACAGACGTCGGATTTTATCACTCCGCCCGAACCTCCGCGCCCCCCGGCGGCTCCACCGGCTCCACCGGCTCCCATGGTTACGGTCCCGACACCTGCCAGCGAGACGGAGCAACGCGCGCACAACGACGCGCGCCGCTTCGCGCGATTGCTCGTCTCCGAGATCAAGCTTTACAATGCGGCGAAGGTCAATGAAGGTCGTCGCAATTTTGATCTCTATGGACGGTTAAAAGATGAAATTGACCGCAGCCGCAAGGTTTATGACAAACGCGTCTCACCTGCGGTTGCAGCGCGGTTCGATTACTTTTATGATGAGCTGGTACAGACTCTGGCCGAGGGTGACCCGGCCAAATTAGGCCCAGGATGCCCCGGGCCGGTTGTCTTAGCGTCGTAGGAGAGCAAGGTTGAAGGATAAAGGAAGAAAGAGATGAAGGATGAGTGATGGAGTTTGAAACTTAAAAAATAACAAACTTCATCACTCATCCTTCATCTCTCTCTTCCTCATCCTTTTCTTTCTTTATCCTTTATCCTTATTAACCCGGCTACCCCTTTAGCTGCAGTACCCGAGGAGCCGAATTAATGAAATACTTCCCCAACTCCCTCTCCTTATCTTGTCACAAATATAGTCTTGTCCTGTGTTTGATCTTTTTTCTGGCCTTGATCGCTCAGACGTCGTATTTGCCGTTGCCATCGACCGTCTCTGCGCAGACAAAGGCGAGTGCGCAACTTCGCGCGGCCGTCGCTTCAAATTCTGACGCCGAATTGCAGCGCTTTGAAAATGCAAACCAGGGAACCGAAGAGGCGGCGCTGGCACGATTGCTACGCGGGTATTTGCGATTGCAAGCAAAGGATTATGCGAATGCGGCCAGCATCGTCGCTGATCCGAGCATCGCCAAGTTGACCGTGTTGGGTGATTACGCGCTCTATTATCGTGGCCAGGCGCTCCAAGGTGCGGGGCGCAGCGAAGAGGCCGCGCGCGTCTATCGCAGTCTGGCGCAAACTTATCCGACGTCTTTGCTGGCGCGCTCAGCGATCTTGCAAGTTGCGGGATCGGCCATGGTGCGTGGGGATTATCAAACCGTCATCGATGACGTTGCGCCGCTGGTCGAAAAGAACGACGGCACAGCGCTCAAGCTTCGCGCTGATGCTTTAGAAAAGCTCGGCCGCACAAACGAAGCGATTCTGACCCTGCGCCGGCTCTATTTCGACGCTCCGCAATCGGCCGAGGCAGAGAAGGTTGGAGCGCAACTGACCGCACTCGGAGGATCGACCGCTGCGGCTGATGATTCGCAGCTGAGGCGCCGCGCGGATAAGCTCTATCAGGCTGGTCTCTACGTGGTTGCCGCTCAGGCCTATGATCAAATTGCCCATCAGTTTCCTTCGGCGGCGAATGATGAGGTTCTCTTACGCGCAGGCATGAGCTATTACAAGGCGAATTCGTTCCGGCAGGCCATCGACACTCTGGCGCGGGTTCGTTCCGGGGCGTCGAAATCGGTGGATGAGGCGCTCTATTATTATGCCCTCGCAAATCTCTCGACGAGTAACGAGGCGCCGGCCTTGCAGGCCATGGCCGATCTTCGCCGTGCCGCTCCCAACAGCCCCCTGATTGCCGATTTGATCTATGCTTTTGGCCGTTTTCACGAGAAGCGGGGACGCGACAACCAGGCAGCGCCTTACTATCAACAACTCGTTCGCCAATTCCCGCAGTCTGAAAATGCGGATGAAGCGCATTTTTGGCTGGCGTGGCGCGCGCACGAGGCAAAGGATTACGCGACGGCGGGGAGATTGCTCACCGAACACGTGGCAAATTATGGAAGTGTCACGGAAAATCGCGGTCGCGCCGGTTTTTGGGCGGCTGTCGATTCCGAACGATCCGGTGAAAAGGCCCGGGCGCTTACTCTCTATCGGGCGATGTTGATGCGATATGGGGCCGGCTGGTTCGGCGTGAACGCAGAGCGGCGAATTAATAAACTGACCGGCGAAGGCGTCGAGATGAAATCGATTCAGACCGATCTCGTGTTGCGGCGCGCCGTCGAAGGTTTACAAACAATCAATTTGCCTCAGGAATCGCTCAAAGATGCTGACCGTGAGCGCGTGGCCAAGGCCGAGCAGCTCATCCGGATCGCGATGCATTCATCGGCGATGAATGAGCTTGATGTGGCGCGCGTCAAGGCGCCTAACTCGCCAATCGTGAATTTGCGTATCGCGCAAATCTTCCGCTCCAACAACGAAAATTTTGCGGCGATTAATGCGCTCAAACGCGCTTACCCGGACTATGGGCAAACTCTGCCTGAAGAGATGTCCCGTGAAGCCTGGGAAGTATTCTATCCCCTCAAGTGGTGGTCGAATATCAAAGAAGAGTCGCGTCGTCACGGACTCGATCCATATTTGATTGCAGGCATTATTCGTCAAGAGACGATTTTTAATCCCCAGGCGCGCAGTCGCGCCAATGCGCTCGGTTTGATGCAACTCTTACCTTATGTCGGCAAGGCTGTTGCGCGTAAAAATAGTCTCGGGGGTGGAAGCGTCTCATCCAATGATCTCTTCAATCCGATTTTAAATATTCAACTCGGCACTGCCTACGTCAAAGAGCTGCTGGATAAGTTCGGACGCTTTGAGTATGTCGCCGCGGCATATAATGGCGGTGAGACCCGCGTCCGCCGGTGGGTGAATCAGTTCCCGACGGGCGAGATCGAAGAGTGGGTCGAAAATATTCCGCTGAGCGAGACGCGACTTTATGTCCAGGGCGTGTATCGCAATGCGCGGCAGTACCAGCGTCTGTATGATGAGCAGGGCCGGTTCAGGAGCATCGTGCCGGAATGAGGATCGCGATGATCTGGCAATGAGACTGATGGCCTTGTTTCCTCGCTTGCTTTTATTGGCGCTCAGCGTCTGGCTGAGCGCCAATCTTTCCGCACAAAACCCTCCAACTTCAGCTCTCACTGTTAAGACTTCTTCCGGCGCTGTCATTTGGATTGATGCCTTGCGTTACGGCTCAATTCCGGAGAGCGGTGAATTGACGGTCAAAAATCTGAGTCCGGGGACACATGTCATCCGCGCCCGGCTGAGAGGTAAACGCGAAGCCAGGCAAACCGTCATACTCTCCGCCGATGCCCAACTTTCAATTCAACTGGCTCTCTCAACTCCGGCCGACAAAGCGGAATTGAGCTTTCAAACGGCGGAAGAGCTGCGCGAGCATGGCAAGCACGCCGAAGCCATCACAGAATATCGCAACGCCATCAAGCTTCGCCCTCAAGGCTTTCCTGCCGCGCGGATCGGTCTGGCTCGCAGTTTAATGTCGAATGAAGAATATGAAGAGGCGGTGGCTGAAGTCCGCAAGGCCATGCGTGAAAAGCCGGGATTATATCCGGAAGCCTATACCGTCATTGCCAATATCAAACGCACACAAGGATTCTATGACGACGCCATCACGGGATACCGGAAGGCATTGACGCAAGCGCGCGATTTTTCGCCGGAAGCCCATACCGGCCTGGCCATCGCATATCAAGACCGCAATCTTCCCGATGAAGCGATCAAACACTATCGCCAAGCCATCGTCCAGGCTCATGATACAGAGCCGATCATCTACTTTTTGCTCGGCAGCATGCTCGAACGCGAATCCCGAAATAAAGAAGCTGTTGAAGCCTACGAAAAGTATTTGCAACTTGATCCGAATAGTAAACAGGCGTCAGCCGTGCGCTCTGTTCTCAAACAGCTGAAACGCGAAATCCAATGAAGGATACAAGCCTTCATCCTGCATCCTTCATCACTTGACCCTGCTCCTTTTTCACTTCTTCTTGGCTATTTCGATCTTTTCGCTGAGCAAGGCAGTGAAATCTTCGCGGGGATTGTATCCGCCCTGTCGAAAAGAGATTTGACCGGCGCGGCCCAGGATGATTGTCGTCGGAATTGAATTGACCGCGAAAAAATCATTGAGATATTCGGCATATGCCACCGGAAGATTGAATTTGTGTTCTTTCAGAAAAGGTGGAACGTTCTCTCTGTCTTCGTCGGTGCTAATAGCCAGAAAGACGACATCCTTATCATCTTTATATTTAGTGATGATTTTTTCAAACAGGGGCAGCTCGGTTAAACATGGTCCGCACCAGGTCGCCCAAAAATTGATCACAATTACCTTGCCGCGAAAACTATTCATCTCGATCGGTGAACCGTCCAGCTTAGTCAGCTTGAACTTCAACGGGTCGGTGACTCCCGCATTGATGTTTGGCTGTTCCAACTTTGCAGCTCTCTCTTCGCGTTCTTTGATGTGTGCATCATAGGTCTTGAGCAAGCGATCGCCCAATCCGGTTTCGGAACCATTCTTCGCTACGTACAGCTCATTGAGCTTACGCCGCACCAGTTTGAGATTAATCTCTTCGTCGGTATTGAGCGCGATGATAAACGCCTGAGAGTAATAATCGACGGCTTCGTCGATCTTTTTGCGCCTCTCTGCCAGCTCGGCAAGCGTGAATGCGGCGCCTGCCAAACGCGCGGACTGATAGCTCTTGGCCAGATCGGTTTGCGCTTTTTCATCATTTCCAAGATCTGCATAGACTCTTCCCCGTAGAAGATAGATCGAGGCGACCCCACGTTCTTTGCGGTCGAGCCATTGCGCCGCGCTCAGCCGTTTTGGCTTCTCGCTATTGACCAGAATATTTTCGACCTCTTTGACCAGCTGATTGGCGTAATTGAGGGCTTTATTTAAATCGCCCTCCCCGCGCCGTTCGCGCAACATAGCAACAATATTGGTCAGAGCATCGATGTTGTCGCTGTCGCTCGCGATCAGCTTTTCGGCATAGGTGATCGCGCGATCGCGATCGCGCAACTTGACGCTCATTTTGTAGATCTCTGCCTCGATCTCGGTGCGGCGGGCGCTTTTGGGAAACTTCTTAATATATTCTTCCAAATTGACAATCATCTGTGTCTCGCTGCCGCCGGAGCCTTCAATCGCACGACGCAATTCCTCATCCGAATCGACCGGTTGGGCCGGGACGGGGTTCGGATTCGATTTGCCGGCCTCGGTCTGCTGCGCCCAGACCGGCAAACAAAGCGTCAATGAAAAAAATAGAATGCCGATAAAATTTTTAGTCTTCACAATATCAACTCCAATTAAATTGTCGGTGGCAAAACAATCAATCATTCTGCAATCCAATAACTCCCATTAATCTTCCGACGGGTTTCTGCGCCCCATTCTCACGCCGGTAACTGAAGAACAGGTCATTACGGCACACTGTGCATAATTGACAATCATCGATATTTTCGGGGCGCAGGCCGCAATCGAGCAATTGCCGTGTGTTAGCAAGGTTTAAATTGAGATGTGCCTTGCCGGTTTCTTGCCTTTTCGAGATGAGGTCTGCGGCGTATTGATATTTTTCTTGAAATTGGGAGAGCACTTCTGAGCCGACCTCGAAACAGCAAGGGCCGATAGCCGGGCCGAGCGCCGCCCTCAAATCTTGAGGACGCGAATCGTAACGCAGTTGCATCCGTTCAATGGTTCGTGCGACGATGTTTGCGAGCGTTCCGCGCCAGCCCGCATGGACGGCGGCAAAAGCGCCGGTTCGCTCGTCGGCAATTAAAATCGGCATGCAATCGGCGGTTTGCACGGCAAGCAGAGTCAGCTTGATCTGAGAGGTCAGCGCATCACAGGCTTCAGGCGCGCTCCGCGCATCCTCGGCGTTGCGGATCGAATGCACATCGGCCGAGTGAATCTGTTTTGCCGTCACCATCTGCCAGTCGGAGGCGGCAAGAGCAGCCAGAAAACGACGCCTGTTTTCGACCACGTTTTCACGCTCATCCTGGCTGAAATTGCCCAGACTGAGTGAATTGACGGGCAATGGACTGACGCCACCGAGGCGCGTGCTGAAGCCATTTTTGAACCCAATCTCCTCGATAGTATCGCAGACTAGCAATTGGAGATCATCGTAGTGTCGGAAGGAAAAATGATTCATCTCAAATCTCGGATCTTAAATCTCCTGGTGTTGACGGACCTCGTGGTGATGGAAGGTAAAGGAGAGCTCGAAACATGCTATCGCTCAGACCTTTATCTTGGGCACCTCGGGCACGCCCCCAAGAACCGTTAGCATCAATAAATCTCAATAATTCATATGGTCATCGGCATCGGCGTAGACATCGTTGATATCGCGCGCCTCGAGCGCGCACTGGCACAGCACGGGGACCGTTTCCGTGATCGCGTCTTCACCCCTCGCGAGATCGCTTACTGCGAAATTGTCGCGCGCAAAGCCGAGCGTTATGCTACGCGCTTTGCCGCCAAAGAAGCTGCACGTAAAGCGATCGGCGCGGCGACTCCTGTCAGAGCCTTGTCCTGGCATGACATTGAGATCATATCATCAACTGAAGGTGCACCGCAGCTTGAATTCCACGGTTATGCCGCCGAGTTGATCAAACAACTCAAAGCTTTGCGCGCCCATCTCTCGCTTTCACACGCCACCCAACAGGCGGTTGCGTTTGTGGTCCTCGAAGGTTGACAGACCATGCAGCGCAAGTTGTTAATCCGTGTTTAATTTCGCTCCGTGCCCCTTGTTGATCATCTGCAGGCCGGCGGTCTGCGATGCATTTCCTGAGACAAGTATCAAATGAAGATTAGCTCTACGATCATTGCATTAGTACTTCTTGGTGCCGCCACCGTAATTGCACAGTCTCCGAGGGGCTTGTTGCCGACGGATCTATCCGCGATCAAGGAGGTCGGCGATGCGCAGATTTCGCCGGACGGCTCGCGCGTCGTCTATCTCCTGAATGAATCGACTCCGGACCGCTCGCGAATGGTTTCACATTTATGGATCGTGCCGACCTCAGGCGGCGAGCCACAAAGGTTGACGGCCGGCGAGGCGGGCGAGTCAACGCCGCGTTGGTCACCGGACGGCAGACTGATTGCTTTTTATTCAAATCGCGACGGGCGCGATGGTTTATGGATCGTCTCCCCCGAAGGGGGCGAGCCGAAATTGATCACTCATGTCTTACGGAGCAATCTTTTCCTCTCTCATGCCGGAGCAAGTTTTGCCTGGGCGCCGGATAGCAAACGAATCGCGTTTCTTTCATCGCCTGAAATTCTCAACGAAGCCGCGGCGTCATCGGCGCCTTCAGCGGTTGAACCGAAATTGGCGAATCTGCCGCCGCAAGTGTTGCGGCCTTTGACACGTGAAGAGATCGAGACTCTTCCTCTTGAAGTCCGTGAAATGATCTTTCGGGCGCAGGGCCAGGCCGTCGGAAAGACGTCGTCATCGCCGCTCGACAACGCTTTAAGCGTCTTGCCCGATGATCCGCGGGTCATTACTCGCCTCCAATACAAATCGCGGACGTCATTTTCCGACAGCATGCAGTCGCATATCTTTATCGTCGATACCGGAACGAGGCAACTCCGTCAAATTACAACCGGACCCTACGCCGAACATTCAATCGACTGGTCTCCCAAAGGCAATGACATCGTCTTCGTCTCGAATCACGAACCCGATCCCGACAAGGTCAATAACACGGATCTCTTCGTCGTCAACGTCTCCAACTTTATGATTCGCCAATTGACGAAGACTAAAGGCTGTGAATGGACTCCGCTCTTTTCGCCTGACGGCAATGAGATTGCCTTTATTGCAACCAAACGCGAGATCACAACGATCGATAGCGTGGCGGAGGATTCGCAGGCATATATCATTCCGGTTCAGGGGGGAGACTGGCGTGACATTAGTGGTAAAGAAGATCGACGAGTCTCGTCGATCAGATGGCAGCCTGCGGGAGGCAACAAGGCCACCGGGCTGGCCTATGTTGTCGGAGATCACGGTAAGACGCTCGTCTATTTATCGAGAGCGGAAAATAATACCGCCTTGCTGGCCGACCATCAGGCGCAAATCACCAGCTTCTCATTTTCCGAGAAAGGCAGTTGGGCCTATACTGAAAACTTGGCGACTCAAACAACAGATGTCTTCTTTCATCAGCTGGGCAATGATACCGGCGGCGCCCTTTATTCGCCGAAGAGGCTAACCTCGATCAATCAAGCATTGCTCGGCAACTTGCGGCTATCGTCGCCGCGTGAATTCACTTTCAGTAATGATGGATTTGAAATCCAGGCCTGGTTGATTCCTCCATCCAACCTGGATGAGAAGAAAAAATATCCGTTTATTCTTGCTATTCATGGCGGACCACACGGAATGTACGGCTACGGTTTTAATCCAGCCGCACAAGCGATCGCCGCGCAGGGGTATGCGCTGCTCCTCATCAATCCACGCGGCTCGTCGGGATACGGGCAAAAATTTTCTGACGGATGTCTCAATGATTGGGGCGGTGGCGATTATCGTGATCTGATGAAGGGCGTCGATGAGGCCATCAATCGGTTTCCCTTTCTTGACGAAGCGAGAATGGGGGTCATGGGCGGAAGCTATGGCGGTTATATGACCAACTGGATGATTACCCAGACGAGTCGTTTCAAGGCTGCCGTCGCCACGGCCAGCCTCTCGAATCTCATCAGTTTCTATTCAACCTCGCTCTACCAAGATCTGATTCATGCAGAGTTCAATGGTTATCCCTGGGACAACTTTGAGATTCTCTGGGATCGTTCGCCGCTCAAACACATCAAGAAGGTCAAGACTCCATTGTTGCTGATTCATGGTGAACAGGACAACGACGTCCACATCACGCAAGCCGAAGAGATGTACACGGCGCTGCGGATGCGCGGGGTTGACTGTAATTTTGTGCGTTATCCGCGCGAGGGACATGGATTCCGCGAGCCGCGCCATCGTGAAGATTCACTAGCCCGTACTTTGCAATGGTTCGATCGTTATTTGAAGAATTAGTGTAGAATCGGGACCGTGGTCCGGCCCGGCTCGCTGTGGCAAACTCTACCGGACTAAAATCCAAAATAACGCTAAAGATTCGAGATGCGAGCAGTAGCTCCCAAGCAGGAAATAAAAGAGCGGCCAGCGATGGCCCAAGAATCATCCGCGGCACGAATCTCTTTGCGCGCCGTGACCGTGCTTGAAGTCGCTTCGGTGATTGCTTCGGTGATGATCACGGTTTGGGCGATCATCCCCATGCAAATACAGGAACGATGGTTGATGGCCGTGCCGGGACTACTCGCCTTGGCATTGATCATCAATTCGCATCGAGTACGCGGTGAATCCCTCTGGGAACTCGGCTTTACTCACCGTTATTTTGGCCGCGCCTTGCGATTGATCATCTTACCAACCCTCGCGGCCGCCATGGTCTTTGGCCTGGTTGGGTATTTTTATGACTCATTTCATCGTAATACCCATTTCTGGTCGACTCTTCTTTTCTTGCCGATCTGGGGGACGTTTCAGCAGTATGTCTTGCAAGGATTTATCTATCGCCGGGTGAGATTTTTACTCGTCGATGAAGATGCGCCGGATGGACAGCAACAGCGAACCTATCTGGCGATCGCCGTCACAGCTGTCATCTTTGCCTTTGTGCATTTGCCCAATCCAACGCTGACGGTTTTGACATTCTTTGGCGGATTGATCTGGTCGTGGGTCTACGAGCGGGCGCCGAATTTTTTCGCGCTTGGACTGTCGCATGCATCGATGAGCTTGATGCTGATCACTTCGTCGCCACCGTGGTTGCTCGAAAGCATGAGCATCGGTTACAAGCATTTTCTCTATCAGAAATTCTAAATGAACTCGTGGTCCTGATGAGGACTCTTTGACTCTGGACTGCGGACACGGAGCTCAGGGGGATGGCAGACTCTTTTATCGAGAAACGCAAGGCGAATTGGAAGCGCCTGGAAGAGCTCATCGAGCAGGCTCGCAGTATGCACGGGCTGCGGAGGTTGAGCCGAGATGAAGTGCGGGAGCTTGGGCGCAGTTATCGCCGCGCGGCCACCGACCTGGCGATTGCCCGCGTCGAATCGCGCGATCAACGTTTGGTCAATTACCTCAACAACCTGGTCATTCGAGCCCACGGCATGATCTACCGGACCGATTCAAAGGGCGTTCGTGGAATCCTGGATTTTTATCGCTTTGAATTTCCCGCCGTCTTTCGCCGGACCTTCATCTATACCGTGGCTACTTTCCTGACCTTCATTGCAGTCTCGATCTCTTCGTTCATCGCGACGTGGCGGAATGATGATTTCGCCGACTTTGCCTCTTTGCCGCGTCCGGCAGTGCAGAAGATTAAAGAGAACAAAAGATGGTGGGATGATCTCAATAAGGAGGCGCCGGTCGGAGCGGCGATGATTATCTTCAACAACACCAGCATCGGCTTATTGACATTCTCGCTCAGCGTTTTTCCGGTTGTCGGGACGGTCTATGTCTTAACGCCCTCGGCGCTGATGTTCGGCTCGGTCAACGCGCTCATTATTAAATATGGGATGACGCTCAGCCTCTGGTCTTTTATGGTCGGACATGCCGTGCTTGAGTTCGCGGCAATCTTCATCGCGGGCGGCGCGGGATTGATGATCGGGATGGCCTTACTGGTGCCGGGCGAGAGGACGCGGCAGGATGCTCTGATCGAGCGCGGCAAACTGGCAATTAAATTACTGGCGGGATGCCTTCCGCTCTTCCTCATCGCCGGATTGATTGAGGCTTTTATCTCACCTTTGTACCTCCATCCAGCCTACAAGTTTGCGGTCTCCGCGGCCACGGCGACCGGATTGATAGCTTACTTGCTTAAATCCGATCCACGAAATAATGCACGAAATAATGAATGAAAGTGGCAAAGATAAAATCGGTCTTCTTGTGTTATCATCATCTGCGAATGGGGCCATAGATCATTGGGTAGGTGGATAACACATGAGCGATAAAACAACGACGTATTTAACGATTCTGACTAAAAATAGCTTATTCTCTTTTCTGGGACTAGTACGCGCCGAGATGGTCGATGCTGATGATCATGCGAAACCGATCACCGCCGTCGTCAAACTTGATCCGCGTGAGGGGCAGCCACTTCTCAAACAATTCGAAACACGGAGCGCGGCGCTTCGCAGTTACGAAGAAGCCATCAATACCAGCGTCGAACGAGGATGGAGCGTCGTCTATCGCGGCGCACCGCTAAAAGGATGAAGAAGTGAGATGAAGAAGTGAAAGGATGTTTTCACCCTTTCACTTCTTCATCCTTCTTGCCACCTTCAGCCCTTTCTTTATCATCCCTTCTTGATCATCCTTCCGCCTTCATCCTTCATTCTTTTAATCACATCGACGATAAAAGCCGCACAATATTTACCCGCTATTTCCTGCAATTCCGGGGCATAAAATTCCGAATCGGAGATGATGCGAACTGCCAGAAACCGGGTTTTAAAGCCTTGCGCGGCGCCGGCGGAAAAAGCGCTCTCCATGTCCTCGGATGAAGTCCCAAAGGTCTTCCTGACCCACAAGAGTCGATCGATCTCTTTATTGAACTCAAATGCCGAGCCGATGACGCCTTTCACGACGTGGCCACGTTCGTAAGGCGTGCTGAGCGCCAAACGTATTGCTTCTTCATCTCCCGGGAAACTTTTGAACTGAAGACGCTCTTTCCCATCGATCCGCAACCGGTGATAGAGCGGCGACCAGCGAGAGCTGTCGATCCCTTGCCCGGCATCGGCGTGCTGTGAAACATAAGCGCCAAAATCGACCGTCGATTCTCCGACGACGATATCAAAAACTTTCAGTTCAGGATCGTTTGCGCCGGCCGTCCCCTGATTGATGATCAGTTGTGGGCGGAAGTTGAGGATCGCCAGCGTCGTCGCGGCCACGGCATTGATCGGACCAACCTCCGTGCGTGAAACGACGACGCTCTTACCGCCGATCCGGCCTTTCCAGAATGTCCAGGCGGCAATTTGAATTTGCTCCTTGTTTTCGAGGGCCTCGAGCAATGGCTGAAGTTCCGAATCGAGCGCGCCCTGGATCACGATGTCTACTGCCGCAGGCGCCGCGGCAGGTTTAGAGAGCTTCTCAGATTGAGCGATGATCGTTGTCTCGACCGGGAATAATAAACAGGTGATCACCAAAACTCTGATGACCAGAGCGTGGAAACGGCGCGATTTCATTGTGGAATAGCTCCTAGGAAGTTTGTTCGGTGAATGGCAGACGATGATCGAGCGCGTCGTTGACGATGCGTGCTGCCGTCTTGCTGATCTGTGAACGCCAGAGCTTACGGTCTTCCTCCTGGGCCCCGCTGAGAATTAACAACCGCTTGAGGATCTCGGTCGTGACTGCCACCAGGAATGCGCTCTGCCCACTTTGCTGGCGCAAATATTCGTTATCCTGACGCGCGCGGTCACGCTCACCTTCCTGCTCAAAACGCGGGATTTCCTGATCGAGGATCTCAAAGGCGACGACCGACAGCTTCTGCTGCTTCGCGGCGGCAAAGGCCGAAAGTTTAGCATCCAATTCAGCCGTTAAAGGAACTTCGATCAGAGGAGACGCGAGATTGACTGTCTGGATTACCTGTCGATGACGGAGAACGCGTGCCGCAACCACGAAAATTGTCGCCCAATAAACTGTAAATATTAATCCGACAATGGCGAGGTCTCTCAGCGACCAACTCTCTTTGCCGCTCAAATAGAAATAGATCACCGGAATAAGTGTTGGGACGACGACCAGTAGAATCCGATACCAACTCCATCGCGGCCTGCTTTCAGAGGGCTTTCCCGAATGCTTATCTGAGGACTTGTTATGCTCCATCATCGCTTCCTTACTCAGTGTCTGGTCCGGTGTCTAGCCCTATGTCTAACCCGGTTATTGACATTATAACTCAATCTCGGAGCGAGCAAAGCCCCGGCGAAATCCCCGCAAAGTCCCGGCAAAATGCCGGATGCGAGCGAGGCCGATCAGCGGGTACCTGGAGCGGCATTTTGTCTTGAGCTTCAAGGATTTCTCAATAGAGACTCATATCCTTCAGCCCTACGGCTTGGGAGGTTGGGTCGAAGCTGAGCAGTCGGCTTCGACACTCCGCCTGATCTGGCCGTCAACCTGATTGATACTTGACTTTGACTGTAGGGGCGAGTTCAGAACTCGGGAGGAAACTGCCACTGCAACTGGGATCCCGCTACGACCGACTGGCGGCCAGCTCAGAGAGTCAGTGTCAATGCAGGTATGAGGACGATCTTATCGGGTAGTTTGTCGTGAATCGCAACCGGTCGACAACCGATCTCCCAAGCTGTACTTCAAGTGATCCGCACCAGCGACACACGGCAGGACAAAGGATGTTTCTGAAACGAATCGTCAGCAAACTGCGTCTCTGCCTGTGATTGTTACATCAGAATTTCAATCAGAGCAAAGTGGAATTGAGTAGGACCGTGATTGGCGCTATCTCGCGTGGCGGTGTGTGACCATCACGCGGTTGCCGAACCAAGAACGTGACAGGCAACTCACGGCTGACGTGTCTCTCACTCAGGCCAATCGTGCCAAGCTGAGCTCTTTCCACCGCTCTTCCACGAATAACGAATAACTAAAGATAACTAAGAAGATAACTAAGTGCTTTTCTCAAGATGTCGGTCAACCACTTTGAGGGAATCCCACAATTATGATGAACAAATTTCGGCATTCAAGTTTAGTTTGCGTTAATACCCGGAAAGCGCTGCTGTTCATCTGTGCGCTCAGCCTGGTCTTTCAAAGTTTTGTCTTCGGACAACAGGCTCCAGGAAATCAGCCGACCGGGGCAAAGCGGTCGCTGACGTCTCAGGACTTCGATAGTTGGCGCTCCATTCAAGGCCCACAGCTCTCGCGTGACGGCAATTTCGTTGCCTATGCAATCATTCCGCAGGATGGCAATGGAGAGATCGTCGTCCGCAATCTGGCCAGCGGCGTTGAATGGCGCTCCGGGCGGGGTTGGCGTCCTCCTACTCCGACGCCGGAATTTTCTGAGCCGGGCGCCGCTCAAGCTTTTCTCAACCAGATTTCGCGATTGACGAATCCATCGTTCACTGCCGATGGCCGCTTCGCCATCTTTATCATCGAGCCAAATAAAGCCGACGTCCTCAAAGCGCGCAAGGAGAAGAAGAAACCTGAAGAGATGCCAAAGAATGCGCTCGGCATCATGGATTTGTCGAATGGCAAAGTGACTCGGATCGAACGCGTCAAGAACTTTCAGGTACCTGAAGACGCCGCCGGCTATCTCGCCTATCTATCTGAACCAAAACCCGAAGCTAAGCCCGAAGCTAAGCCCGAAGCTAAGCCCGAAGCTAAGAAAGAAGAGTCAAAAGCGGAGGGCGCAAGTACAGCCGCTCAAGCTTCAGGTGCTGCTCCGGCCGCGCCGGAACAATCCGTTCTATCACCTGAACGGAGGCCTCGCGGGAAGAAGAAAGAGTATGGCTCTGATCTGGCGTTGCGCGATCTGGCGAACAATACCGAACGGACCTACGCCGATGTACTTGAATATAGTTTCAGCAAGGATGCCAAGAGTTTGATCTACGCTGTTTCATCCAAGAGGGAAGAGACCAATGGGGTCTATGCGCTCACTCCCGGAAGCGATGCTCCGCCGGTCGAACTCCTCAAAGGTAAAGGCCGGTATACGAAGCTCACCTGGGATGAGGATCAAACCCAACTGGCCTTCATCAGTGACCGGGACGAAGCGGCGAAAACCGCCGGAGGTGATCGTCAGAGATTCAATCTCTACCATTGGGACCGCAAGTCGTCGAAAGCGACGGAGATCGTTTCGACTGCCAGTCCGAATTTTCGTGCCGGATTTACCATCGGCGAAAAGGCTCCAATCAACTTCTCGCAAGATGGCAATCGAGTATTCTTCGGAATCTCGATTCCACCGGAATCTGAAAAAGACCCCGAATCCGAAGCGGACAATGAGGAAAAGGTCGTCGTCGATCTGTGGCATTGGAAAGACGATTACATTCAGCCGATGCAGAAGGTCCGCGCCGAACAGGATCGCAACCGTTCATATCGTGCCGTCTATCACTTCAAAGAGAAGAAGTACGTCCAGCTTGCCGACGAAACGATGCAGAACGTCAGCCCGTCGGCCAACGGTTTATGGGCGGTCGGAACCGATGATCGCGATTATCGTACTTCGGTCGGATGGGAGTCGTTCGGGGGCCTTTCCGACATCTATCTCGTCAACACGCTCGATGGTTCTCGCCAGAAGTTTTTGAAGAGGAGTCAATTTGGCGTCTCGCTCTCGCCGAACGGGAAGTATGCGCTCTTTTACGACGGCAGGGATTGGAACACCATCTCTGTTGCAGATGGAAAGACGACAAATCTGACGAAAAATCTCGGCGTCAATTTTTGGCAAGAGGACAACGATGAGCCGAATACGCCGGCCAGCTACGGCGTGGCCGGGTGGGTCAAGGATGATAAATATGTCCTGATCTATGATCAATATGATATCTGGCAAATCGCGCCCAACGGCTCATCGGCGGTAAATTTGACCGATGGCGTCGGCCGCCGAGAAAAACTCGAATTTCGCTACGCGCGCCTCGATCCAAAAGAGAAATATATCGATCCGGCAAAACCGCTGCTCTTACGCGCCGAGAATCAGTGGACTTTCGATACCGGATTCTATCGTGACCGGATCGATGGCACGGCGCCCGAGAAGCTCATCATGGCGGCCAAAGATTTCAAAAATCCGACGAAGGCCAAAGATGCCGATGTCTTGTTGCTGACGGCTTCGCGCTTTGATGAGTTTCCCGATCTGCTCGTCACCAATTTGAACTTTAAAGATCTCAAGAAAGTCAGTGAGGTGGGCGTTCAAAAGGACAAATTTATCTGGGGGTCGGCCGAGCTTGTGCGCTATAAGAATCTGGACGGAGTGCTGCTGAGCGGTGTGTTGATCAAACCCGAGAACTTCGATCCGAAGAAAAAGTACCCGATGATCGTCTACATCTATGAAAAGCTCTCGCAAAGCGTTAATCAATACGTCGCGCCGTCGCCGGGGACTTCAATCAACCGGACAGTCTACGCGAGCAACGGCTATCTGGTCTTGATGCCTGACATCGTCTACACGATCGGATATCCCGGCCAGAGCGCGCTCAAATGCGTCTTGCCGGCGATCCAGACCGTGGTTAATCAAGGTTTCGTCGATGAGGCCGCCATCGGCATTCAGGGTCATAGCTGGGGCGGTTATCAGATCGCGTATATGATGACGCAGACCAACCGCTTTCGCGCTGCCGCGGCCGGGGCCCCGGTGGCCAATATGACCAGCGCCTACAGCGGTATTCGCTGGGGCACGGGATTGCCGCGTCAGTTCCAATACGAACACACGCAGAGCCGCATCGGTGGAACTCTGTGGGAATATCCGATGCGCTTCATCGAAAATTCCCCGATCTTCAGCGTCAATCGCGTGCAGACGCCAATCTTAATGTTGCACAACGATAACGATGACGCCGTGCCCTGGTATCAAGGCATTGAGTACTATCTGGCGCTGCGACGCCTTGGCAAAGAGGTCTATATGTTCAACTATAACGGCGAGTTTCATGGGTTGCGCAAACGACAGAACCAGAAAGATTACACGCGGCGAATGCAGGAGTTCTTCGATCACTTCTTGAAGGGTGCGCCGAAACCCGAATGGATGGAGAAAGGCATTCCCTATCTACAGCGCGAAAAAGAGAAAGAGAAATATAAGCCGGCGTCGGATTTCAGATAGATGCCGCCCGTGATTGCTTTAAAAAATCAGAGACCGCGGAGGACGAAACCAATAGTTCCATCCTTCGCGGTCTCTGATCTTTATATTGGGGTAGGTCAGATCAGGTCCCAGGGTTTACGCGCCTGTCTTCCCAAGAGCTTCGATGCCTCGGGCTCATTGACAAAATCTTCTCTTGTCGAATCCCAGGTCAACTTCTTGCCGGTCTTATAAGCAATATTGCCTAGATGCGGAATGATCGTTGAGCGATGGCCGATCTCGATACTGGCATTCGGCGCCTGGCGCGAGCGCACACACTCGATGAAATTTTTAACGTGAAGGTCAGTCGCGTCTTTCGACGACACTCGCTTGGCTTCGGTGCGATAGCCTTCAACCGGCGCTTTCAGATTTTGCGAACCGTCCCGGCGCGCGACCGCCTGAGGTTCAGGATAAATCTCAAATCCGATGCGATCGGCCATCAATGTGCCGCGCGTCCCGTAATAGGCTTCACCATGCGGTCGGTCTTCCTTGTCCCGCATCCCGTAGTAGGCCATTCCGGGTGTCCGGCCGCCCATGCCGTGGGCGTTGAGATTGCATGCTTCATAGCTGAGAATGAAACCCGGATACTCATATGTCACCTGCAACACGTCGGGCATCTCACCATTATCTTTCGCAGAAAAACGCCCGCCGGAGGCCGAGATCGTTCGCGGAGCATCAACCCCCATCACTTGATGTACAGTGTCGAAGCGATGCGTTCCAAAGTCCGTAATCGACCCACCCGCATAATCCCAAAACCATCGGTAGGTGCGCAGGAACCGATTCTTATTGAATGGTCGCAGCGGAGCAGGGCCGAGATACAAATCCCAGTCCAACCCGGCCGGTACCGGCGAATCAGGCGCCTGGCCAATACCGTAAGGGGTCAGATTGCTGTAATTCCAAACACGGACAAATCTTACCTCTCCCAATTCGCCCGCCTGAATGATCCGCTGTACCTCGCGATAATGTGGTGCGGAACGATGTTGCGTGCCGGCCTGCACGATGCGTTTGTAGCGGCGCGCAGCTTCGACCATGGCGCGCCCCTCTTTAATGTTATGCGCGAGCGGTTTTTCGACATAAACATCCTTACCGGCCTGGCAGGCCAGTATCATCGGAATCGCGTGCCAGTGATCAGGCGTCGCAATATGCACGGCGTCGATCTCTTTCTGTTCAAGCAGCTTTCTGAAATCCCCATAACTGCGCGCCGATGTTCCGGCCCACTCACGGGCGGCGCGCGCGTTCTGTTCATAAACGTCGCACACTGCCCCATATTCTGCGCCCGGTACCTGTCGCATAAGGTTGGCCACGTCCATCCCACGCCCGCCGCAACCGATTAAACCGAGCACGACACGATCATTCGCGCCCAAAATTCTTTTTGCTGATAATGCCGTAGTCGAAATGACTGCCGTTTGCTGAAGCGCTCCTTTGACGAACTCTCGACGTTTCATCTCTCTGCTCCTGTCTAAATTGTTGCAAGATCAAGCGCGACGTCGGCGAATAGCTTGATAAGTCCGCCTCTTCGCCTTCTCTACTTGAAGTTGCCGATTCCACAAAAAGTAGATAAACCGATCGTTATATGTTGCGTAACTGTGCAATACGACGAATGAGAAAAAGTCCAAATTTCCGCTCTTTCTCACGAGCAAAGGTAAGACTTTTGACGATCTTTGATTGAATTATCGTAAATCGTCATTTGGGGATTTTAAAGGTTTTGATTGCTAATTGCTTCGACTTGTAGTGCGGTCTGCAATGTATCCAGAGAAAAAGAATTTAGTCTGTATTTTGGGAATATTATCTTTTTCTAAATTACTAACGGTTGTTAAGAACGGTTAGCTAACGGTTATCTAGCGGTAAAACGATTGACCCCTACAATAAGAACCTCATAAGATGCCGCCGCGCTGGTGGTCTGCCAACGCATTATAATCCTAAAAACAATAACGAACAAAGCCAAGCCTTGCTGGAAATCACATAGCCAACAGTCAACAAAGTCGGTCAGATCTATAGACAAGTACATGAGAATGGAGCCGAACTTTGTCTATTCTCAGTCAATATGCTTGCTTTCCGAGCAAAGGAGATGATCTTTATGAAAACAACCAGGAATCTACCTGGTGTTTTGTTTGCAGCTGTGCAGTTGTGTTTGGCGCTGTGTTTTGCCTCCACCATCAGTTTCGGGCAAGCCCTGACAGGCCAACTGACAGGTGTGGTCACTGACCAGACCGGGGCGGTTGTCCCGAATGCAAACATTACACTAACGAACCAGCTGTCCGGTGATACTCGCCGGACGTTGAGTAACAATGAAGGGGTATTTGCTTTTGCGGCAGTTCCGACTGGAAACTATACAGTTGCAATTGAAGCTCAGGGGTTTACCAAGTGGGAACGCAGCGGTGTCAAGATCAGCGCCGGTGACCGGCGCACATTGACTGACATCGAACTCAGTACAACAGCCGTCATCGGGGCGGTCAGTGTGACTGCGACTGCTGATCAACTAGCCCCGACAGATACGGGCGAAAAGAGCATTACATTGACCAACAAGCAGATTCAGAATCTCTCGCTTGTCGGGCGCAGTGCGGCGGAATTAATTAAAGCCTTACCCGGATTCACGCCGGTCACGGGGCTCGACAATAGACCGGGATTCAACGGTGAGGCGATCGGCATCAACGGCAATGGTGATGGCGGTAAGCAGAGCGCCATCGGTAACTTCTCGGCCAACGGCACGCGGTCAGAGGCGCTCGACATCGTGGCCGACGGCGCGCACATCTCCGATCCGGGATGCAACTGCGCGACCCCGATCAATATCAATCCGGATATGGTGGAAGAGTTTAAAGTCGCCACCTCAAACTTCGGCGCGGATGTCTCAAAGGGACCGGTCGTATTAAACGCTATCTCCAAGGCGGGCGGCAAAGATTTTCACGGGATGGCTTACAGCTATGTCCGGAATTACAACCTGAACGCTAACGATTGGAGTTTTAACCGATTCAGTCAAACGAGGCCGGAGAATAGTTACTTCTTCCCGGGCTTCAACATCGGTGGGCCGGTCTTGATGCCCAAGAAGGTCTTCGGTCCGTTGGGCGGCATCAATAAGAACCGCGATAAGCTCTTCTTCTTCGTCGGTTTCGAGTATTACAAGCAACGGCTCGATACTGGATTGCTCAGATCCCGCGTACCGACCGAAGCCATGAAGAATGGCAATTTCAGTGACGCCGCATATCTGAGCAAAATCGGCAGTAATCAGCTCAATGCAGTGCCGACGGGGCCGGGAATTGTCAATGGCGTTATTCCGAGCAGTATGTTCGACCCGACCGGCAGGATCATGCTCGGCCTGTTGCCGACGGCAAACGTAGATCCGGGCTCCAACAATGGGTTCAATTATGTGAAAGCTCTGACGCTGGATCAGAACATGAAACAGATCCTGACCCGGATTGATTACAACATCAGCGAGAAGACGAAGTTCTATTCGCGATATAACGTTCAGACCGAGCTCCAACCCTTCCCGGTCACTCTGTGGTGGAGGCCGGAAGGTGCGGTCCCCTATCCCAGTTCGGTCGAGGCTCCCAATCGTTCGGACTCGGTCAGCGCCAGCTTGACCCATGTCTTCAGTCCAACGTTGACCAATGAAGTGGTCTTTGGGTATTCCTACATCAATTTCCCGAATCAGTTCACAGACCCGAAGAAGGTCTCCAAGTCGGCGCTCGGAATCCCATTCCCGGGATTGTGGAAGAGCGGGCTTGATCAGATTCCTTCGATCTGCGGAGCATGCTGGGGAGGTGGCGGGCCGGTATTGCTCAATCCCGGCGGGTTTGACCCCGTACTCTTTGCCACCAAGCACCTGGCCAACTTCGCGGATAACGTGACGAAGGTGCAGGGAACTCACACGCTGAAGTTTGGCGCTTTTTACGAGCACGTCGTCAACAATCAACCCGGCAACGGAAATTCCAATGGAGTGTTGTCATTGGACGTTTCGCGCAATGGCAGCAGCGGAAATATTCTGGCTGACTTGCTCCTTGGACGCCTGTCCGATTACCAGGAACAGACCAAGAACGCGCTTCACAATATCGGGTTCAACACTTTCGAGTTTTATGGGACAGATAGCTGGAAGGTGTCGCGTAAACTCACGCTCGACCTCGGAGCACGTTTCTATCATCTCGGCAAGTGGTATGACCGTCAGGGCTTTGGATTCGCCGTCTTCGATCCCTCGAAGTTCAATGCGGCGGATGCAGCTGCCGGCAAGTTGCCGGGTGTGCTCTATAACAGTATAGACAAGAGCATTCCGCTCTCCGGGGCTCCCACCAAAGCGTTATTTGTTTCTCCACGACTTGGGTTTGCGTATGACCTCTTCGGCACTGGAAAGACGGTGA
>Ga0081539_10000471_pt1 | contig 85272 bp, 82 predicted proteins | sample TabmetS4T2R2_FD_71023 | JGI IMG/M metagenome (GOLD analysis project Ga0081539, IMG submission 71023) | Tabebuia heterophylla rhizosphere microbial communities from the University of Puerto Rico - S4T2R2 | ecosystem: Host-associated > Plants > Roots > Rhizosphere ...
GCGGGGGGGGGCGGTCGGGCGGGGGTGGCGCGGGGCGGGGGTTCTCCTCCCCCCCCGCGGGGGGGGGGGGGGGGGGGGGGGGGGGGGGGGGCGACTTTCCACGCACTCGGACTCGCGGAGAGTCCCCCTCACCCGTCTTGCATCTGGCGATGCAATCCGGCCTCTCCCCGCAAGCGGGGAGAGGCGAAGCGAGCCGCGGCTACAAATGCGACGCCCTCGGTTTGATCAGCGTCGCCTCGACCTCGGCAAGAATCCGTGCCAGCCGCTCGGCCCATTGCCGCTCGCCGGCCTGGTCCGCGATCAGATCCTGGCGGATTTCGATGCCGGAATTCATCAACCCGCGCGCCTCGCCATGAATCGGAATGGTGTAGTCGGTCTGGTCGCTCACCGCATAGGGCTCGTTGTCGCCGACCACGAGGTCGCCCTCGCCGCGGAATAGCTTGAGCAGCAGCGGCGGCAGGCGGGAGTCGCGATGATACAGCGTGCCGACATGCCAGGGTCGCGCCACGCCGGCATAAACCGGCGTAAAACTGTGCAGCGACACCAGCACCGTCGCAATGCCGTCGCGCAGCCGCCGGTCGATGACTTCAGCGAGGCGGCAATGATAGGGATCGAAGATCGATTTCCGCCGCATCTCGACCGCGGTGGGCGTCAGCCCTTCATTGCCGGGCACCGTGGTGGCTTCGCTGACGACCGGAATCGAACTCGCCACGCATGGCGGCCGATTGCAGTCGATCACCAGCCGCGAATAGCGCTGCGCGATCAGATGCGCGTCGAGATGGTTTGACAATCGCTCGGCCACGCCGGCAATTCCGATGTCCCAGGCAATGTGCCGGGTGAGCTCGCTCGCGGGCAGCCCGAGATCGCCCAACGCCCGCGGGATCAGCCGTCCATAGTGATCGCAGGTCAGCAGAAAAGGCGAGCGGCCCGCGGCATTTTCTTCAAATACCGGCGGAACCTCCGCGGCTTCCAGGAGTAATGGTGTGTCTGCGGCGCTGTCCAAAACCATTCCTTTAGTTGTTGCTTAACGAAGCAGCATGCCGACCTGGAAATAGGCAGGGATCGGTATGGATTCGACTGCACAAAGTCACCATATGATTGCTTCGACGATGCCGCTACTGACGATCCATCACAAGACTGAATATCGCTATACGCATCCGGTGGCGTTCGGCGAGCACCGCATCATGCTGCGCCCGCGCGACGGCCACGACCTGCGCGTGCTCGACAGCCGGTTGGAGATCACGCCGGAGCCGATGTCGCTGCGCTACATCCATGACGTGTTCGACAACAGCGTTGCGATCGCAACCTTCGACGAGCGCGCCAAGGTGCTGACGTTCACCAGCACTGCGACCATCGAACATATGCCCGCCGATCCGTTTCAGCTTACCCCCGACGATCCGGCCTATTTCTATCCGTTTCTGTATGATGACGAGGAAATTCTGGATCTGCGGGAGTTCATCACACCACAGTATGGCGACCCCGATGGCGAGCTTTCCGCCTGGGCGCGGAATTTTCTCGACCCCGAAGGCCCGACGCCGACGTTCAACATTCTGAGCGGCATGACTCACGGCATCCATAATGCGTTCAGCTATCGCAAGCGGCACGAGCGCGGCACCCAGCATCCCCTCGATACGCTGCAGACGAGATCCGGCACCTGCCGCGACTACGCGTTGTTCATGATCGAGGGGCTGCGCCGGCTCGGCATCGCCGCGCGTTTTGTCTCGGGCTACCTGTTCATCCATGGCGACCGTGCGCACGGCTATGTCGGCGGCGGCTCGACCCATGCCTGGGTGCAGGCGTACCTTCCGAGCGCCGGCTGGATCGAATTCGATCCGACCAACGGCATCCTCGGCAGCCGCGACCTGATCCGCGTGGCGGTCGCCCGCGACCCCCGGCAAGCGATCCCGCTGCACGGCACCTATCTCGGCAGCGCCGACGCCTTCGCTGGCATGGACGTCAGCATCAATGTGGTTTCAGCCGGCGAAGAGGCAAAGGTCTAGGTCATGGAGATCAGGGTAGGTTTTGAGCTCAGTTACTATGCGGTCAACCCGACGCCGATGGTGACCATGCTCAACATTCATCCGTCGCGCTTCGCCGATATCGTCGGCACCGAAAGCGTGACGGCGCAGGCTAATGCTTCCGGCGCCGAGGTGCCGATCGGCTTCTATCGCGATAGTTTTGGCAATGTCTGCGGCCGGCTCACCGCGCCGGCCGGCGGCGTCACCTTCCGCGGCGATGCGCTGGTGCGCGATTCCGGATTGCCCGACGTGGTCAACCCGGCCGCGCAGCAGGTCCCGGTCGATCAACTGCCCGACGACCTGCTGCTATACCTGATGCCGAGCCGCTACTGCGAGACCGACAAGCTGACCGACATCGCGTGGTCGCTGTTCGGCAACACCCAACCGGGCTGGGACCGCGTCGTCGCGATCACCGACTTCGTGCATCATCACGTCACGTTCGGCTATCAGCACGCCCATCACATGAAGTCGGCGCATGACGTCTACGAGCAGGGTGCCGGCGTGTGCCGGGATTTCGCGCATCTGGCGCTGACCTTCTGCCGTTGCATGAACATCCCGGCGCGCTACTGCACCGGCTATATGGGCGACATCGGCGTGCCGAAAGATCCGGCGCCGATGGATTTTTCCGGCTGGTTTCAGGTCTATCTCTCCGGCCAGTGGTACACGTTCGACGCCCGCCACAATCATCCGCGCATCGGCCGCATCCTGATGGCAACCGGCCGCGATGCCGCCGACGTGGCGCTGACCACGAGCTTTGGGCGGATGGATCTTACGAAATTCCTGGTCATCAGCGACGAGGTGGTGCCGGCGTGACGCCGCTTACTCAGCCGTCATGCCCGGGCCTGTCCCGGGCATCCACGTCTTTTTACTCGCCGCGTGACAAGACGTGGATGGCCGGGACGCGCCCGGCCATGACGGGGATAGACTGGCGCCGGGCCGGCTGCGGCTGCATTGGTTGAACGACCCGCCGCGATTCCGGTACAAACGGTGCTGCGCGCCTGAACTCTTCGGCGCGGAATGCGTTATCGCGCCGACTGGAGATGGAGCTTGTCCGCTTCCGACGAAAAACCCGGGCCCGATCTCAAGCTCGATGCGAAGCCGGCCGGGGCCGATCCAGCCGTCACGCCGGACCAGATATGGGCCTCGCTGAAGACGTTGGCGCGGCAAATCCGGGTGCTTGTCGCCGCAACCCTCCGGAGCGTTTCCAGCCGGGCAATGGGTTGGCTAAAGCACCTGGGTTCGGCCCTTGGCTCGGCCAGCGCCCGCTTCAGCGACCGCGGGCCAACGCTTAAAACCCGTGTCGCTGCATCGGCGGCACACATCCAGTGGCGCAAAGCCGGCCTGAAATCCCGCTTCGCAAACTGGCGCGCGAGGTCGGGCGCGTGGTGGCCGCGCTTTCGCGCGACACGCATTCGTGCAAAGCCCATCCTGATATCGCTGGCCGTCGGCGTCCTGCTGCTGTCCGGACTGATCCTGTACAGCATCGCCACGCTGCCGATCGCCGGCGGTCTGCAGGTCGAGCCGACCCAGAGCGCGGTGACCATCGAGAGCGCCAAGGGCGAGGCCTTTGCCACGCGCGGCGTCTTCAAGGGCGACAGGCTGACGGCCCAGGATCTGCCGCCGCATCTGGCCCGGGCGATCGTCGCGATCGAAGACCGTCGGTTTTACCAGCACTGGGGCGTGGATATCAGAGGAATCTTGCGCGCCGGCTGGCGCAATTCGCAGGCCGGCGGCACGCGCGAGGGCGGCAGCACCATCACGCAGCAGCTTGCGCGGTTGATGTTCCTGTCTCCGGAGCGGACGTTCCGCCGCAAAACCCAGGAGGCGCTGCTCGCGGTCTGGCTGGAGGGCCAGCTGACCAAGGAGGAGATTCTGCTGCGCTATTTGAACACGGCGTATTTCGGCGCCGGCGCATACGGTGTGGACGCCGCGGCCAAGCGATACTTTGGCAAGAAGGCGAGCGAGCTCACCTTGGCGGAGTCGGCGATGCTCGCCGGCCTCGTGCGTGCGCCATCGCAGCTCGCCCCGACCCGCAATTTCGGCGGCGCCAAGGAGCGCCAGGAAACCGTGCTGCAGGCCATGGTGGAAACCAACGCGATATCCGCGGCGGAAGCTGAAACCGCCCGCGCGCAAAAGGTCAATCTGCGCACCCCGCCGGAAACGCCGCCCGGCGCCAATTATTTCGTCGACATGGTGGCCGGCGATCTCCGCCGTATCCTCGGCTCGTCGTCGGGCGATCTGACGCTTCGGACCACGCTCAATCTCGAGCTGCAGCGCCTTGCGGAAGGCGTGATCGAGCGCCGGCTGGAGCAGGAAGGTGCGAAGAAAAAAGTCTCGCAGGCAGCCCTCGTGGCGCTCGGCAAGGACGGCGCGGTGCTGGCGCTGGTCGGCGGACGCGATTACGAGGCGAGCCAGTTCAACCGCGCCACCCAGGCAAAACGCCAGGCCGGATCGCTGTTCAAGCTGTTCGTCTATCTCACAGCGCTGCAGAAGGGCTACACCCCGCAGTCGGTGGTCGTCGACCGGCCGACCCAGATCGGCGAGTGGGAGCCGCAAAACTATTCGGGCGGTTTTCGCGGCAGCATGAGCCTGCGCAACGCGTTCGCGCATTCGGTCAATACCATCGCGGTCCAGCTCAGCGATGAAGTCGGCATCCCCGCCGTCATCGACACCGCCAAGCGCATGGGCGTGCAGTCGACGCTGCCTGCGGTGCCTTCTCTCGCGCTCGGCTCGGCCGAGGTGACTCTGATGGACATGACGCGCGCATTCGGCTCGGTCGCGGCCGGGGTGCAGTCGATCGAGCCCTATGCGATCCGCTCGATTGCCGGCAGTTCGCAGCAGGCGCTTTACACCAAGCCGAATGCCGGCGCCGAGGTGTCGGGCCAGCTTGGCGCCTCGCGGGCGATGATGCTCGAATTGCTGCAGGCGGTGGTCAATGAAGGTACTGGAAAGGCGGCGCGGATTCCCAACGTTCCGGTCGCCGGCAAGACCGGCACCACGCAGGAATATCGCGACGCGTGGTTCATCGGGTTTACGCCGGAACTCATTGTCGGCGTGTGGGCCGGCAATGACGACAACACCCCGACCAATCGGGTCACCGGCGGCGATCTTCCCGCCAATATCTGGCACGATTTTGTCGGCCGTGCGCTTCCGGTGATTTCAAGGCCGGCAGCGCAAGTGGCAAGGCGAAATCCGGATGCGCCGCCGACGGAGGGGGCGGCGGCTGCGATCGGCCAGCAGGTCACCGATCCCGGCGCGCGCGGGGTCGCCGATGTCATCGACACCGCGACGCTTGCGATCCGCGGCCGGTTGTTCAAGCTGGAAGGCGTCGTCGCCGACGACGACCGCCGCTCGCTGCGCGCGCTGTCGCGTTTTCTGCGCCGCCGCGAGGTAATATGCGTCAACGCGCCGGCCGCCGATCGCGCCCGCTGCATTGTCGACGGCCAAAACCTCTCCGAAATCATCCTCAGTAACGGCGGCGCCCGCGCCACCCCTGACGCGCCCGCGGACCTCCTCGCGGCGGAAGACGAAGCGCGCTCCGCACGGGTCGGAATCTGGCGCAATATGTAGACCCTCACGTCATTCCGGGGCTCGAGCGAAGCGAGAGAGCCCGGAATCCATAACCACGATTGGGGGTTATGGATTCCGGGCCTGCGCCAAGAGGCGCATCCCGGAATGACGTGGTCGTTTGACTGTGGTCCGCTGGGACAAGGCGGGGTGACGAAGTATGATGTGGTATGCAACACCACCTCTTCGTCTACGGCACCTTGATGCGCGGCTTCGATCACCCGATGGCGAAGCTGTTGTCGCGCAGCGCCGAATTCATCGGCGAGGCGCGCTGCCAGGGCCGGCTGTATCTGGTGAAGCACTATCCCGGGCTGGTGCTGTCGGACGATGCGCGCGACGTGGTGTTCGGCGAACTATTCCGCCTTCACACGCCGCAAGCATCCCTCGTCACCTTCGACGACTACGAAGGCTGCGGACCCGGCGTCGTACAGCCGCAATACCTGCGTCAGGTGCTGCCCGTGACGCTCGATGACGGAACAGTCAGCGAGGCCTGGACCTATGTTTACAACCGGCCGGTGGCGAAGCTGAAGCGGATCGCGTCGGGGCGCTTTCTCGAAGGCTAGTGCCGTGTCCCGGACGCGGTGCGGCATTCTTCATGCGCTCCGCAGAGCCGGGACTGTACCAAACACCGGCGTCTGTTACGGCCCGGCTCTGCAGCGCCACCACTTCGCGAAGAGGGCTGCGCTGCGTCCGGGGAACGCGATCCGGATACGCTCATTGCGGGCGGACAGCACTTACTCCCGCAACGGAGCGTAGTATTTCGAAACGAGCGCGGCGATATCTTGCTTGAGATGAAACACTCCAAATTCAAGATCGGAATGGAGTTCATGACCGGGACCGGCCGCTGGCGCTGCACCGACGTGGCAGGCGCACCATTGCGGCGATCCGGCTCGATCTCGATCACGACCCAAGTTGGTACAACGGCCCGCCTTACGCGGTCGCCGAGATGGTCTTCGACGAGTACGGCATGGAGGATTGCGATCCCGCGCCGCGACGGCGGAAGTTCGACGACAGCGGCAAGGCGAGTCTCGTGAATCCAGCCGCGCGAAACCTCGAAAAAGGGCTGAGCGGCCCGGGTTCCCCTGTGAATAGCCGGGAGAAGGTCGACATGCTTCGATTTTTATCGCCGCATCCCTATATCGCTAGCCGGTTGGCACCGATCCACGACTCACCCAGACTCCCCACATGCGTTTCACGCCCGAATTCCTCGACGAACTGCGCGCCCTGCTTCCGGTCTCGGAAGTCGTCGGCCGGCGCGTGAAGCTGAAGAAGGCGGGGCGGGAGTTCAAGGGGCTGTCGCCGTTCCAGCAGGAGAAGACGCCCTCGTTTACGGTGAACGACCAGAAGCAGTTCTATCACGACTTCTCCACCGGCAAGCATGGCAACATCTTCAATTTTGTGATGGAGACCGAGGGCGTCAATTTCGTCGAGGCGGTGGAGCGCCTGGCCGCGATGGCCGGCATGCCGCTGCCGGCGGTGACGCCCGACGCCGCCCAGCATGAGCAGCGCCGCAAGACGTTGTACGACGTGATGGAACTGGCGGCGAAATTTTTCGAAGGCACGTTGGCTTCGCGTGGCGGCGCCAGGGCGCGCGGCTATCTTGCCGACCGCGCGATTTCGCCCGCCACCCAACTGCAGTTCCGCATCGGCTATGCGCCGAACGAGCGTTTCGCGCTGAAGGAGCATCTCGGCAATGCGGGCATTCCAGTCGAGGACATGATCGAGGCGGGCCTGCTCTATCACGGCGACGAAATCCCGGTGCCGTATGATCGCTTCCGCGACCGAGTGATGTTTCCGATAGCGGACCTGCGCGGCCGCGTGATCGCGTTCGGCGGCCGCGCGCTCGAAAAAGACGTCTCCGCAAAATATCTCAATTCGCCGGAAACGCCGCTGTTTCACAAGGGTGACAATCTCTACAACCTCGGCCCCGCGCGGCAGGCCGCGCACGACGGCGCGCCGCTGGTGGTGGTGGAAGGTTATGTCGATGTCATCGCCATGGTCAGCGCCGGATTTGCCGCGTGCGTCGCGCCGCTCGGCACCGCGCTGACTGAAAACCAGCTCGCGCTATTGTGGAAGATGGCGGACGAGCCGATCCTCTGTTTCGACGGCGACAAGGCCGGCCAGAAGGCGGCATGGCGCGCCGCCGACCTGGCGCTGCCGCATTTAAAACCCGGCAAGAGCTTGCGCTTCGCGCTGCTGCCGGAAGGGCAGGACCCCGACGATCTCGCGCGATCGGGCGGGCGCGGCGCGATCGAGGAAGTCATCGGCGCAGCGCGCGGGCTCTCCGGCGTGATCTGGTCGCGCGAGATCGAAGGCGGCAGCTTCGCGACCCCGGAGCGGCGCGCGGCGCTGGAAGCGCGCATCAATGAACTCTGCAACGGCATCCGCGATGATGTGGTGCGGCGCTATTATCGCCAGGATCTGGCGGAGCGCCTGCAGCGGACGTTTGCGCCGGAATTTTCGCGCGGCGGTTATGGCCGCGGCGGTAATTTTGGCGAATCAGGCCGGCGGTTTCAGCCGCGGGGCGCGTTGACGCCCGGTGCCGCGGGCCGGTTTCAGCTCCGCGGCGGCCGCCCGCAAGGCCCGGCGGGCAGCCAGATCATCAACCGCGGCCCCTATCAGGCCGCCAGTCCCCAGCTGGGCTTAAGCCCGATCATGCGCGGTCAGCGCAGCGCATTGTCCCGCCGCGAGGCGCTGATCCTGCAATCCCTGGTCAATCACCCCTGGCTGCTGCACGACCATCTGGAGGAGGTGGCGGCGCTGGAATTGGCCCATCCCGAGGCGAACAAATTACGGGCCGGGATCATCGCCGCCTTCGCAAGCGAGCACCACCACGGCACCGACCCCCTCGAGGCCAGCGAGAAAATGCGGGCCGATCTCGCCAGCCGCGGATTATCCCAGTCCCTTCAAAGGGTTGAGCGGGCGATCACAACCACGGCGGTGTGGGGCGCGCAAGCTGGCGCGGCGCGGGAGGACGTTCTTTCCACTTGGCACCAGCTGGTTGCCTTGCATCGGCAATGGCACTCATTACTTAGGGAATTAAAGGATGCGGAGCTGGCGTTGGGCGAGGTGGCGAGCGAGGCGAATTACGCCTGGTTGCGCGATGTCAAGGCTCGGCTGTCGGAAGTGGACGGCACCGAAGCCCTGATCGAGGGATTTGGCGAGTCTTCAGGCCGGTTCCAGCGCAGCATGTGATAAAATAATCATGCGGACGGCGGCCGCCGACCCGCGAAAAGACTCGCCAAACCCATGGTTTGGCTGCAAAAACAGGGTTAATCGAAGCTTAACGGCCTGCGGGCCACACGTACAAAACCGGCGAGAGAGATTCGGGGGTGGCGAGGTTTGCGCCGCCCTTTCCGCGTCGAGATGACATCAGAACAAAAGCGGGCGCGGCGACGTTTCCTGCATGAGCGCGTTTCAGGAGCAATGAATGGCCAGCAAGGCAAAGACGCTGCAGGTAAAAGACAAGGAAAAAGACGACAAGGCCCAGGACGCCCCTGAGAAGGATTCTCCGGACGCGCCCTCGCCGTTGCTCGACCTGTCCGACGCGGCCGTCAAGAAGATGATCAAGCAGGCCAAGAAGCGCGGCTTCGTGACCTTCGATCAGCTCAACGAAGTCTTGCCGTCCGACACCACCTCGCCGGAGCAGATCGAAGACATCATGTCGATGCTGTCCGACATGGGCATCAACGTCTCGGAAGCCGAGGAAGCCGACAGCGAGGAAGAGACCAAGGAAGAGGCCGAGGACGAGACCGACAACGAGTTGGTCGAGGTCACGCAGAAGGCCGTCACCGAGGTCAAGAAGTCCGAGCCGGGCGAGCGCACCGACGATCCCGTCCGCATGTATCTGCGCGAAATGGGCACCGTGGAATTGCTGTCGCGCGAAGGCGAAATCGCCATTGCCAAACGCATCGAGGCCGGCCGCGAGGCGATGATCGCGGGCCTTTGCGAAAGTCCGCTGACGTTTCAGGCCATCATCATCTGGCGCGATGAACTCAACGAAGGAAAAATCTTCCTGCGCGACATCATCGACCTGGAAGCGACCTATGCCGGCCCCGACGCCAAGAACAACATGAATCCGGCGATGCTGGCGGCGCCGCTCGGCGCCGAAGGCCAAGCCGCCGAGGCCAATGGCGACGGCAACGGCGATGGCAATGGCGCGGCGATGCCCGCCGCCAATGGCGGCGACATCAAGGCCGCCGCCCCCGCGCATGTCGCTCCTCCGGCAGCGCCGCCGTCGCCGACCCCGTTCCGCGCTGAGCCCGAGGCCGAGGAAAAGGATCCGGCCGAGGCCGCCGCCGAAGCCGACATGGATGACGACGAGTTCGAAAACCAGATGTCGCTCGCGGCGATCGAGGCCGAGCTGAAGCCGAAGGTGGTGGAGACCTTCGACAAGATCGCCGACAACTACAAGAAGCTGCGGCGCCTGCAGGAACAGGATATCGCCAACCAGCTGCAGAGCGAATCGCTGTCGCCCTCGCAGGAGCGCAAATACAAGAAGCTGAAGGACGAGATCATCGTCGAGGTAAAATCGCTGCGGCTGAACCAGGCCCGCATCGATTCGCTGGTCGAGCAGCTCTACGACATCAACAAGAAGCTGGTGTCGTTCGAGGGCCGGCTGCTGCGGCTCGGCGACAGCCACGGCGTCGCGCGCGAAGACTTTTTGAAGAACTACCAGGGCTCGGAGCTCGATCCGCGCTGGCTCAACCGCGTCTCGAAACTGTCCGCAAAAGGCTGGAAGAATTTCGTCAGCCACGAAAAGGACCGCATCAAGGAATTGCGCCACGAGATCCAGTCGCTCGCGGCGCTGACGGGCCTCGAGATCGGCGAATTCCGCAAGATCGTGCACGGCGTGCAGAAGGGCGAGCGCGAGGCGCGCCAGGCCAAGAAGGAAATGGTCGAGGCCAATCTGCGTCTCGTGATCTCAATCGCGAAGAAATACACCAACCGCGGCCTGCAGTTCCTCGACCTGATCCAGGAAGGCAATATCGGCCTGATGAAGGCGGTGGACAAATTCGAATACCGCCGCGGCTACAAGTTCTCCACCTATGCGACGTGGTGGATCCGCCAGGCGATCACGCGCTCGATCGCCGACCAGGCGCGCACCATCCGCATTCCCGTGCACATGATCGAGACCATCAACAAGATCGTGCGCACCTCGCGGCAGATGCTGAACGAGATCGGCCGCGAGCCGACGCCGGAAGAGCTCGCCGAAAAGCTCGGCATGCCGCTGGAGAAGGTCCGCAAGGTTCTGAAGATCGCCAAGGAGCCGCTCTCTCTCGAAACCCCGGTCGGCGACGAGGAAGACTCGCATCTCGGCGATTTCATCGAGGACAAGAACGCGATTCTGCCGATCGACGCCGCGATCCAGTCCAATCTGCGCGAGACCACCACCCGCGTGCTGGCCTCGCTCACCCCGCGCGAAGAGCGCGTGCTGCGCATGCGTTTCGGCATCGGCATGAACACCGACCACACCCTGGAAGAAGTCGGCCAGCAGTTCTCCGTGACGCGCGAACGCATCCGCCAGATCGAGGCCAAGGCGCTGCGGAAGCTGAAGCATCCGTCGAGGAGCAGGAAGCTGCGGAGCTTCCTCGACAACTGATCTCGTTTCCCCGGGCCCGATGCAGCACGAAGTGATGCGCCGCAGAACCGGGATCGTCAAAGGCAACCGTCATGGCCGGGCTTCGTCCCGGCCATCCCCGTCTTTGAGGTGCGTTGCAGACCTATGAGCGTTACCACCGGCGGTAGCTTCCGGGATTACCTTGGCGGGTCTATTCTTTGCCGATAGCAGGTTTGCGAGGACGGTGATTGCCGTGTCAACGTTTTTCCCGATCGACAGCCGTCTGACCAAGATTCAATCCGAACTCGTCCTCCTGAAATGGATGGTCGGGCTCGATATCGCGATGAAAGCGGCGATCCTGTTGCGGCTGTTTCTTCATTGAGAGCGCAACCGCGAGCCGCGGCTCGTGCTAGCTTCGCGAAAGGCGCTCGGGGCCGGCGTGCAATTCAGGCTTCCTTCGCGCCTCATTCTGTTGCAGACGCGCAGCGCCGCAGCGAAAGTGGAGACGTAACCCCTGTCTTACCTTTCGCGGGCGCAAAACTCATGCCGACCATCGCGTGGTTCTACGGCATCTTGATTCAGATGAACTACGACGACCATCCGCCGCCGCATTTCCACGCGCGCTATGGCGGAGCCAGGGCCCTGGTTCGGCTCTCCGACGGCGCCATTATTGCGGGTGAACTGCCGCCGACGGCGGCGCAACTCGTCCGTCAGTGGGCTCTGGCGCGAAAGCCGGAATTGCAGGATAATTGGCAGCGTGCCGTTGCGCACCAGCCTTTGGAAAGAATTGCTGGCCCCGATGACGACGAATGACTGGCCCATGGTAGACGTGCTGCGCGTCAAGGCGCTCGACGGCCATCGCCTCTGGGTGCGCTTTTCAGACGGCAACGAAGGTGTGCGCGATTTTTCGGATATCATCGCCACTGGTGGCCCGATGGTGGAGCCGCTGAAGGCGCCCGATTATTTCGCGCGAGCTTTTGTCGAGATGGGCGTTCCAACCTGGCCGAACGGTTTCGATCTCGATCCGATCAATCTCTACATGCAATTGCGCGACGCCGGCGCGCTAACTCGCGCGGCGGCGGAGTAGGCGGCGCCAGCGTTGAATCGCCTCAATCCGGTTTCAATTCGCCGCCAACTCTTTAACCTAGACCCTTGCTGACGTTTCGCTAAGCTGGGCTGGAAGCCGCGCAACCTGAGGAACTTTCTTAATGACCCAGAGCAGGGAACTTGTAACGGCCACGTTAGTGACCTTAGCCATGCTCGCATGTCCGGTCCCGCGCGCCGAGGCCGCGCAATGCGGCAGCTCGGCCGCCGGCTTTCCCGCCTGGAAGCAGCAATTCGCCGGCGAAGCGCGCGCCAAGGGCATCAGCGCCGCGACGATCCAGGCCTTGATGGCCACCAACTACGCGCAAGCGACCATCAACGCCGACCGCGGCCAGCGCAGTTTCAATCTCTCGCTCGACCAGTTTCTCGCCAAGCGCGGCGGCCCGGCCATCGTCTCGCGCGGGCGTTCGCTGAAACACTCGCAAGGCGCGCTGTTTGCGTCGATCCAGAGCCGCACCGGCGTGCCGCCGGGGCCGCTGCTCGCGATCTGGGGCATGGAGACCGGCTTCGGCAGCCAGCGCGGCAACCAGCACATGCTGTCATCGATCGCGACGCTCGCCTATGACTGCCGCCGCTCCGCCTATTTCACCGAGCACCTCTACGCCGCGCTGCAGCTGATCGACCGCGGCGCGCTTTCGCCTTCGCAGCGCGGCTCCATGCATGGCGAAGTCGGCCAGACCCAGTTCATGCCCAAGGCGATTTTGGCTTACGGCACCGGCAACCTCGAAGTCGCGGCGAATGCGCTGAACTCCACGGCGAACTTCCTGAAGGCGCATGGCTGGCGCGCCGGCGCCGGCTACCAGCCGGGCGAGCCGAACTTTGCGGCGATCCAGGCCTGGAATGCGGCGGGGGTGTATCAGAAGGCGATCGCGTTGATGGGGCGGCAGATCGATGGCGCGGAGTGAGGGGGCGCGGCGCGCCGCGATAGGCGCCTCGATGCATGCGTTGCAGAGCGGGGACCTTTCCACCGGCGGTAGCTTCCGCGACTGCCTCGGTCGCGCTATCCTCGGCCCAGTGCATGTTCGGGTATCGCCGTGTCGACAATGATCTCGGAAATCTATGACGCCTTCATCGCCGCCGGCACGCCGGAGGACAAAGCGCGCAAGGCTGCCGAAACCCTCGCCAACTACGACGATCGCTTCTCGCGGCTCGACGGCGCAGTCCTCAAGGTCCAATCCGAAATCGTCCTCCTGAAGTGGATGGTCGGCTTCGCCATCGCCATGAATGTAGCGATCCTGACGCGGCTGTTTCTTCATTGATGACGCAGGGGCTGCTCGACGGGGCGGCGAGAAGAACAGCTCTTTGTTCGGCATATTGCGGCCGGGGATGTGCGGCCCGGTCTCTATCATGGTCCGATCTCATGGTATCCAAGACTCATATGATCGAGGTTGACGCGGCAATCGCCGTCGCGCTCGAGGGCAAAGCGGCGGCGGAAGGCACGACCGTTGCCAAGCTGGTTGCCGACATGATGGCATTGGCCACCGCGCCCGTCGCGTTATCGGGAGCTGACGTGGCGGAGCTCGATCGGCAGTGGGCCGCGATCCAGGCCGGCGAAGCGACGGTGCCGCACGGAGACGTTGCACAGTGGCTGCAAAGCTGGGGTACGCCAGCCTTCAAGCCATGGCGTGACCGGTGATCCTGGAGTGGTCGGCTGCGGCGCTCGCCGACCTCGACCGTTTTGCCGAATTTCTTCACGACCGGCACCCCTATATGGCGCAGATCATCGCGGCCGAAATCCTGAAGCGGACGCGGATCATTTCGGAACACCCTTAAGCTTGGCCGCCCCATCGATGACCGGCAGGATTTCCGCGAATTGGTTCTGCCTGTGCTGAACACGACTTACGTTTTTCGCTACGGTTACGACGGCAAGCGGCTCGTGATGCTGCGCGTCTTCCACGGCCGTGAACGGCGGAACGACACTTGATCCGCGATTCGTTTTCGTATCTCGCCACAAACAACACCGTCATCCCCGCGTAACGGCTTCGCCGTTATCGCGAGAGGAGCCCGGCGAAGCGCATGCGAAGCCGGGCGTCTCGAAGGATGGCCGCACACGCGCCTGTTTCCATCCTTCGAGGCTCGCCGCTGCGCGGCGAGCACCTCAGGATGACGGCAGCGTTGTTGCGCGCTCCCGCCGCAGCTCAGCGATTCGCTTCCGGATGCGCCGCCAGCCGCCCTGCTTGAACGCGTTGGAATCGCGCCAGGCGCGGTGTTCCGCGATCAACGCCATCTGTTCGGCCCGTTCGCCATGCTCGGCCAGGATCGCCGCGGCCGCGCGATCGATGATATCGCGCCGGATCAGCCGTGGCCGCACCACTCCGTCCCACAGCTCCCACAGCAGCGTGCCCCAGATCGGCGCGCTGCAGCCAGCAAGCGCAATCCAGACGATGGCCTGCTTCAAGCTGTCCATACCCGCGATCCGATCCGTCCAGACTATCTGTTTTTAAGATAATCCAGAAATCAGATTACTTGAAGTCCCCGTGAAGCAGCGCGCGGGGATTGAACTTGGTAAAAACACTCGGATCCAGACGCCACACGGCGCTGATTAGCCTGTTGGTCGAGCGGCGCGAAGCGCTAGGCATGACGCAGACGCAATTGGCCGACCGGCTCGGCGAATATCAGTCGTTCGTTGCGCGGCTGGAGAGCGGGCAGCGCAGGGTGGATGTGGTGGAGTTTCTGGAGCTGGCGGAGGCGCTGGGGTTCGATGCGGGGAAGGTGTTGGCGGCGGTGCGGCGGGCAGCGTGACAAACGGCGGTGCAAAAGCTCAGTTGCGGCGAGCTAATTGTTGGCGTCTGTTGTGCTGGTTTTGTAAAGCTTTTAGCGAGGCGGCCGTTTTTAGGGCTTGACCCTAGCTAGGGTTTGTTCCTATTTTGTTCTCATGGGAAGGCCCAATGCAAGACCCGAGAATTATCGCGAATTATCTGCTCGACGTCGCAGATCGACGTGGCGTCCCTATGACTAACTTAAAATTGCAGAAGTTGTTATTTTTCGCACACGCAATTTCGCTTACAGAACAAAAGACTAAGCTGGTTTCCGGATATTTCGAAGCATGGCAATACGGCCCCGTTCACCCGGCCGTTTACCAGGCATTCAAAGCGGCGGGACCTGAGCCCATTGGCTTTCGTGCGGAATCCTTAGATCCTGTGAGTCGCGTAAGAACGCCTCTTCCCATTTTATCCGAATCAGCGACTCGTGATATCTGTGATCGAGTAATGCTTCATTTTGGGAGCATGAGCGCCGGTCGCCTAGTCGACGTCACTCACGCTGCCGGTGGACCTTGGCATCATGTGGTATCCGCTTCCGAAACCGGAGCCAATCTTGGTCTGCGAATTCCAGACGAAGTAATTATCGAAAGACATGGACGTCAAAAGGTTTCGGTGACGCCAACGCCGCGGGTAGGGGAACCTGATGAAGATACGCCGCTTGTCGGAAATCGATCTCGCTAGGATCGGTCCGCTAGATACTGAGGAAAAGCGCCATCGCTTGCGGCTGCTTCGATTTGGCAGGCCCCCTCACACGTACGCGCCACTCCGCTCGCAATTGGGTGATATTCTAAACCTTCAGCCAGAAATGTTCGGTTCTTCAGCCAAAGCTACGCCTTGGGAGAACATTTCCGAAGCAATACAGAAGGCGGCCGCTAGTGACAACGAGACGAAATTCAACCTTGCAGTGGCCAAGGCGCTTTACGACTACGCTGTCGAAAGAAAAATTCGATCCTATCGAAAGCCGATAAGTGCTTGGCCAGTCGGATACGGTCAATCGGTTTCTTACTGGTGGAATCTTTATACGGTACTTGAAGATCAATCGTGCTTCATTTTTGCTGATCCGCGCATATCAAATCCGTTGACGCGTGATGGCCGAAAGTTTGCATTATCTTTGATGCATGAAAGAATAAGAGTTCCTGATCCCGATTTCGCTGACTCGCGCTTGGTAGTTGCGCAGTTCACCAAGGGCAAACGTGGCGCTCGGACGATCCGGTTGTTCGATACGGCTGAGCTGGAGCTATACAGCTTCGATCAGCTGAACGAAATGATCGACGAGACCTATCGAATTTGGATTGAAGTTCTCCACGAGAGAGCAGATGAAGACAAGAAAAGGAGCGGCGGGTCTAACCCGATGGGTTTTTAACGCGATATTGGCTCGCTTATGAGGCACCTTTCACTACTTCTTCGTAGTGCTTGAGTGCAGTTTGGATATTCTGGTCGAGATGCACCAACGTATCAAAGCCATTGTCCAACCCTAAACGGCGGTACCGAAATTTAATGAAGTATTCTCTGTGTTGCTCGCCCCTCAGGGGCCATGCTGTGTATTTCTCAAAATTGTCAGTTATTTTTTCAGTCAACGGCCGATTCTTGAAATATGCGACAAGCAATTTCAGTACATCTTGAATGTGTCGATCCCTTTGTCCGTTTTTTAGATCGGCGAAGAAATCGTCGGTAGCACATTCGTTTGCGTAGATTTCGCATAAACTCCAAACAACATACGGGAGTTTATGTCCGTGATCTACGAACATAAGCCGGAACAGCGGTTCGCCGGAATCTCTTCCACCCCAATCAAGGGCAAAATCGGTAAAAAACTCGGGGCTTTCCTGCCGGCCTTGTAGCGGATTTGAGATTCGAGAAAGAGAACGATCAACCAGACGAAACGCCTCATCTGGGTTAGCACGAAAATCGGCGTAAAGTTTGTCTCGCAAAAATAGCGGAATCTCGCAATCGTCGATTACGCATGGCATAACTAGGGTTTTTCTCTCCTCTAGTTCTCGAACCAAGCCAGCCGTTAGCTCCCGCTTGCACCACTCCGACGACACTGAATTTTGAGACAGAATAACTAGAATGGCATCTGAGCCGCTTAGCGCATCTTGGATGCGTTGTGTAAGCGAGTCTCCGATTCCTAGTTCCCATCGGTCCATCCAAACGTGGTGTCGAGCGGCTACAAGGTTCGTTACGAGAGTATCGACGAACTTGGCGTCCTGCCGGCTGTAACTGATAAAAATGGCCATTCATCTTCTCGCGAGATGTTGAAAATGTATCACGCATAACGTGCGAATACGGAAGTTCAGCCATAAACTTCATTGGCAACAGTTCATGATTGCACTGTAGAGTAGGTAGGCGTTGGGCCTCAACATGAGTATTTCACGCCGTTGTAGTTCAAGTACCATGCGTTAGAGTGTGAAGAGCTAGGGAATTACTATGACATCACTAAAACGCCGTCTCACCACACCTTTTTGCGCTGTTGCAGTCCTCCTCCTCGCCACCCCCACCCACGCCGCCCCCTGCGGCGGCGACTTCCACACCTTCCTCGCCGCGATCTCCCGCGAAGCCGCCGCCAAGGGTATCTCGCAATCCGTGATCTCCCAGGCCCTCTCCGGCGTCACGCCCGATCCCGCGGTGCTCGCCTTCGACCGCCGCCAGCGCTACACCTTCAACAAATCCTTCGAGCAGTATGTCTCGACCCGCGTCGGCGCCGGGCGCATCTCGGGCGGCCGCGCGATGCTGCAGCGGCATGCGGCGCTGCTGGCGCGAATCGAGCAGCGGTTCGGGGTGCCGCCGCAGATCGTGGTGGCGATCTGGGGGCTGGAGTCGGATTTCGGCAAGGGCGACATCGGCAAGATGCCGGTGATCCGCACGCTCGCAACGCTGGCGCATGATTGCCGCCGCACCGAACTGTTCCAGGGCGAATTGATCGCGGCGCTGCAGATCGTGCAACGCGGCGATCTTCCCTTGCGCGATCTGATCGGCGCCTTTGCCGGCGAGATCGGCCAGACGCAATTTCTGCCGTCGTCCTACATCAAATACGGCGTCGATTTCGACGGCAACGGCCATGTCGACCTCCGCCACAGCGTGCCGGACGTGCTCGCCTCCACCGCCAATCTGCTGAAGACCGCGGGCTGGAAAGCGGGCGCGCCTTACGGCGAGGGGACCGCGAATTTCGAGGCGATGCGCGAGTGGAACCGGGCGACGGTCTATCGCAAGACCATCGGGTATTTTGCGGACCGGCTGGCGGGACGATAGCTCCCCGTCATTCCGGGGCGACGCGAAGCGTCGAGCCCGGAATCCATAACCACCAATGTCACGTTCAGCGCAGGCGCTGCCGGCACGGCGGTTATGGATTCCGGGCCTGCGCCCAAGAGGGCGCATCCCGGAATGACGAGATTATTTTGCGCCTTTTCCCCGTCATTCCGGGGCGACGCGAAGCGTCGAGCCCGGAATCCATAACCACGGATGTCACGTTCAGCGCGGAAATTGCGAGCACGGTGGTTATGGATTCCGGGTCTGCGCCCAAGAGGGCGCATCCCGGAATGACGCAATTATTTTTGCGCTTCGGCTTCGACGGCCGCCAGCACATACATCAGCGCGTCGTTGAAATGGATGTCCTTCAACGAATCCGGCGGCGAGGGTGGTGGGGGCCCCTCGATGATGACCGGTGTGATGTCCGGGATGCCGCCGGCGGAGGATTTGCGGCGCGCCAATGCGTATTCCACTTCCTTCATCACCCACGGCGAGTCCTTCGCATGCGACGACCAGAACAGCAGGAACAGGTCGCAGCGGTCGATCTCCTGATAGAGCCGCGGCGCCCATTGATCGCCGGGCTCGAGCGACAGCAGGTCCTGGAAAAAATCGATGCGCCCGGCCTTTAGACCTTGCGCACGCTTCAGCACTTCGGCGCGGTCGCGCGACGAATAGGACAGGAAGGCGTAGCTGTAGCGCCGCGCCTCGTCGCCGCGGATCACCGTGGATTGCGCCGGCGCGTCCGCGGCGGTGGCCGGCAATGCGAAGGTGACGGTGCCGACCGGGACGGAATTCACCAGCACAAGGATGTGCGGGTAGAAGGTCTTGCCGGCGGCGTCAGGGGGCGTGCTGACGGTGAACTGGCAGGCGTCCGGCTCGCCGCGCCAGGTCAATTCCTGCATCGCCTGATCCGCCGCAAGGCCGCGTCCTTCGAAGATCACCTGAACGTGCGTCCCGCGCGCGATCTCGGTGGCGAGCGTCTTGATGCCGCGCCGCGCGCTCGCCGGGTCGGTCTCCCGGGCCAGCGCCGCCACCGCGGCGGCTTGCTCCAGCCCATGCATGAACACCTGTATCAGGCATCCGTCGCCGGCGCGCACGGTCTGCGGACCGAATACGCTGACGTCGACGGTGTCGGATATTGCCGGGGGCGGGGGCGCGTCGGGTTTCGGAGCCTGTTTCGCGAACCTGCGTTGAGCAAAGCGCTTGAACTCGCGCATCTCGTCGCGCCCGCCGATGAAGTCGTTCACCGACAGTGATTCGAGCGAACTGCCTCCATCCTCTCGGAATTGTCCGGCTCCAGCTCGATCACCGGCGGCTTCGGTGCGCCGATCGGTGTCGTGGCCGCTTCTCGCCGCATCGCGGCGAGGCGCTTGAGATCGGGGGCTCCATCCGGCAGCGGCCCGCAGCAGCTAGCAAGGACCCAGCCTCGCTTGCCGCCTGGTGCCTGGACCTCGATCCATTCGCCGCGGCGGTCCACCACAATCAGGTCTTCATCCGGATCGAGCAGGCTCAGGACCTCCGCCGTCGATGCGGGTTCGGCACGAAGCTCCGCACGTCGAACGAGCTTGATCCGCATCGCATCCCCCTCACCATTCCTGCGTTACCCCGCAGTCACTGCAACCTTACGTGTTTTCGCGCTTTCGCGCATTCGTCATCTTATCGATCCGGCGCGCCAGCGGCGCCCAGTAGCTGGCGGGGCGCAGGCGCTGCAGCAGGTCCATGAAGCGCGCGTCGTTGCCGATCAGGATACGCGGCTGGTTGTTCTCGATGCCGGCGATGATGCGCAGCGCCGCCGCCTGCGGCGTGGTCCTGGCCAGCTGCTCGAAACGCTCGATCGATTCCACGCGCCGCGCATTGTCGGTGACGCCGCTGCCCGAGCGGGAGTTGCGCGCGATATTGGTGGCGATCCCCCCCGGATGCACCACCGACAGCCGCACCGGGCTGCCTGCCGCCTGCAATTCGTGCCGCAGGCTTTCGGAGAACCCGCGCACCGCGAATTTCGCCGCCGCATAGGCGGCCTGGCCCGGCGGCGCGATGATGCCGAAAATGCTCGACAGGTTGACGATGTGGGCTTCGCGGCGCTGCGAAAGATGCGGCAGGAACGCGCGCGTGCCATGCACGACGCCCCAGAAATTGATGTTCATCAGCCAGTCCATCTCGGCCTGGTCGAGTTCGTGAAACTGGCCCATCAAAGCGACGCCGGCATTGTTGATAAGGATGTTGAGGCCGGGATGGGCCGCGACCGCGGCCTTAGCGAATTCCGCGATCTGCGGTGGCTCGCCGACGTCGACCCGATGCACCGTGACCTTGCACGGATGGCGGCGATTGATCTCCGCGGCAACCGCCGCAAGCCCCGTTTCGTCGCGATCGGCCAGCGCCAGGTCGCAGCCGCGCGCGGCAAGCTCGAGCGCCAGCGCGCGTCCGATCCCGCTGGCGGCGCCGGTCAGGGCGGCTGCGGCTCCGCGAATGGCCGTCATTCGATGTCGCTCCATGTCAGGGGAAGGGCAGTAATCCGGCGCAAAGCTTAACCGGCGCGCCCGCCATGGCAATCGCCGCGCCTCGCTTCCACCACATCCTGTGCCGTGATATGGGCGGGGCATGTCGTCGGGATTTTTCCGCAACTGCATGATTGCGTTTGCTCTCGCGCTTGCGCCGGCGGCTGCCGCGCAGCAGGCGACCCCTGATGACGGGCCCGATAAGCGCGCACTCGAAACGGTGCATTTCGCCTCCCTCGACGGCAAGACCAACCTGACCGCCTATCTCGGCCGCCATCCGGGGGACGCGCCGCGGCCGGCCGTGGTGCTGATGCACGGCTGCTCCGGCCTGCTCAACGCGCAAGGCCGCATCCTTCCGATCTATCGGGCCTGGATGCGGGCGCTGTTCGCCAGCGGCTACGACGTGCTCACCGTCGACAGCGCCGCCTCGCGCGGTTTTGGGCAGACCTGCACCGCGGGGCCGAACCGCATCACCATGTGGCGCGACCGGCCGAAGGACGCCTACGCCGCCTTAGGCTATCTGCAGGCGCAGCCGCAGATCGCCGCCGATCGCATCGCGCTGATGGGCTGGTCGCAGGGCGGCGGCGTGGTGCTGCTCTCGATCAACGACAAGAGCATCGGACGGCCGCCGGCGCTGAAGCAGGATTTCAACGTAGCGGTTGCGTTCTATCCCGGCGCCTGCAGCGACAGGCTGCAGTCAAAACCCTGGACCCAAGTCGAGCCGCAGGGCTGGACCACGCCGGTGCCGCTGCTGGTGCTGTTCGGCGCCGCCGACAACTGGACGCCGCTCGCGCCATGCGAGGCATTCCTCGATGCCGCCAAAACGCGCGGCAATCCGGTGGAGCTGAAAGTCTATCCGAACGCCGGGCATGCTTTCGACGCGCCGAACCTGCCGCGTACCGAATTGCCGGCCTATCGTGAGGGCAACGGCCCGGTGCCGGTGATCGGCAGCGACGCCGAGGCCCGCGCCGACGCGTTCCCGCGCGTGCTTGAGTTTCTGAAACTGCATCTGCAATCCAACTGACCCGGAGCCGGCGATGTCGCTCTCCTTCCTCGTCACCTCGCTGATCGTGATCGTCTCGCCCGGCACTGGCGTGCTGTACACGCTGGCGGCGGCGCTGAGCCGCGGTTCGCGCGCGAGCATAGCTGCGGCGTTCGGCTGCACGCTCGGCATCGTCCCGCATATCCTGGCGGCCATGCTGGGGCTTGCCGCCGTGCTGCATACCAGTGCGCTGGCGTTTTCCGCGCTGAAGTGGTTGGGCGTCCTCTATCTGCTCTACATGGCGTGGCAGGCGCTGCGCGAACGCGGCGCGCTTCAGGTCGAGGGCCGGCTCGATGCGCGCTCGGCGGCAAGAGTGATCGTCACCGGATTTTTGATCAACATCCTCAATCCAAAACTGTCGATCTTCTTCCTGGCATTCCTCCCTCAGTTCATCGCGGTGGATGAAGCCCGCCCTTTGATGCGGATGCTGGAGCTGAGCGCCGCGTTCATGGCGATGACGTTCATGGTGTTCGTGGTCTACGGCCTGTTCGCGGCCTCGGTGCGCGACCGCATCGTCACCCGGCCCAGGGTCATGACCTGGCTGCGCCGCGCCTTTGCCGGCGGCTTTGCCGCGCTGGGGGCGAGGCTCGCGCTGGCGGAACGCTGACTCTCCTTACCCGTAGCCCTCACCGGAGAGGTGAAAAGGCGCGTTGCAGGATGAGACGGGGCAAATAAAAAAGCGGGCCTTGAGCCCGCCGCCTTATCCCGCGATCATATCCGGCCCAGGCGGAGCTTTAAGCTCCGCCCGAGCCTTCCAAACTACTTCTTCTTGGCTTTCTTTGCCTTCTTGGCCTTCTTCGCTGCCTTCTTCTTCGCTTTCTTAGCCATAGCATCCTCGTTTGGGTTAATGGATGGAAACGCGACTCCGAGGCCTGCTCGGGGAGGGCTAGCCTCGCAACAGCCTCGATTGTCATCCGAACAGATTCGCGAGAAGCTTTCCCGCGGTGTCACGCCGGCGTCATCATGTTATCCACAGCTGTGTTGCGTTTTGATGCATTTTCGCCGGCTGACATGACTCCGCGCACCAGATCTCGTTCGTCATGCCCGGCCTTGTGCCGGGCATCCACGTCTTACTTCTTTGACAAGCGAAGACGTGGATGGCCGGGACAAGCCCGGCCATGACGGCGTACCGGATGATGCGTCACGGTTAACAACCCGCTAGCGCGCCGCCAGCATTTATCAATTCAAAACCACATCGCGGATTGCGCACATCGCGGTGACCAACCGTTAAGCGCCGCCGTCGCATCTTGCCCGGCATAACGATGGGGATCGTCATGGGCGGGCTGGCTGCGGGCAGGGGAGGGTCACGATGCTGAGCGTTCCGACGCTGTGGCTGGTGTTCGTCGTCAATTTCCTGGCGCTCGGCCTGATCTGGACCTATGTGACGCGCAGCTATCCGAATTTCACCGCCGCGCCGATGTGGACCGGATCGGCGTTCCTCGCGGCGCTCGGCGCCGGAATATCGATGCTGCGCGGCATCCTCGACTCGATCCTGCCGCTGCTCGCCGGCGGCACCATCATGATCCTCGCCTGCTGCCTCGCCGCCACCGGCGTCCGCCGTTTCTACGGCCAGGACATGTCGTGGCGCGTGACCGCCGCGGTCACCGGCCTGTCCTTTGCCGGCTTGTCGTTCTTCATCGCCGTGATCGACTACATGCCGATGCGGGTCTTCATCTATTCGCTGGGGATGTCGATCCCGATGGCGATGACCCTGAAGTTGCTGCTGGCCCCTCAGCACGGCCGCGTCAATCCCGGCGCCCGGCTTGCCGGCATCACCGCGATCCTGATCCTTGCCATCAACCTGGTCCGCGGCGGCGGCGCTATCCTGCACATCGGCGGCGAAGTTTCCTTTTCGCGCTTCAGCGACTTCCAGGCGGCGCTGATCCTGCTGCTGGTATTCCTGTCGATGGCCTGGAATTTCGGCTTCGTGCTGATGGCGATCGACCGGCTGCGCGCGGAGGTCGCCGACCTCGCTTTGATCGACGACTTGACCGGCGTCGCCAACCGCCGCCAGCTGCTGCGCCGGCTGGTCGAGGAATGCGCCATCGCGCAACGCACCGACGAGCCGTTCGCGATCCTGGTGATCGATCTCGACGGTTTTAAGGAGATCAACGACAACCACGGCCACGCCGCGGGCGATGCCTGCCTGCAGCATTTCACCCTGATGGCGCAGACGAGGCTCCGGCCCGGCGACCTCTTGGCGCGCACCGGTGGCGACGAGTTCTGCATCGTGCTGCCGGTCACCACGCTGCGCGAGGGCGCCATGATCGCGCGCCGCGTGCTGGAAGCCTGCCGCGAAGACGCCGCCGGCTGCACCGGCGCCGACATCCCGATATCAGCCTCGATCGGGGTGGCGCAATGGACCCGCGCGGTCGGCACGCACTCCGACCGCCTGCTCGCCGCCGCCGACCAGGCGCTGTACGAGGCCAAGAAGCACGGCAAGAACCGCTTTGCGGTCTACGACCACGCCCCGCGGAAGGCCGAGCCCTCGCCGCCGCTGGTGCCCGCGATGCATCCCGAGCCGCTGCCGGAACTGCGCCAGAGCGCGTGACACCTCCACTGTCGTCATTCCGGGACACGCCGCTTGGCGTGGGCCCGGAATCCATACACGCCGATCGTGGTTATGGTTTCCGGGCTCGCGACTTCGTCGCGCCCCGGAATGACGGCGTGGACAACGATCCGGGTTCGTATATGAAACCCGCATGTTCGCAATTCTCTCGCTCGGATTCCTGCTCGGCATGCAGCATGCGCTGGAGGCCGATCATATCGCGGCCGTCTCCAGCATCGCCGCGCGGCGCAGCGACATCGGCGACATCGTGCGCCACGGCCTGACCTGGGGCCTCGGCCACACCCTGACGCTGTTCGTGTTCGCAGGTTTCGCCATCCTGCTCGGCCACGCCATCCCCGAGACCGTCGCGCGCCCGCTGGAAACCGCGGTCGGCGTGATGCTGATCGGCCTCGGCGCCCACGTGCTGTGGCGGCTGTGGCGCGACCCCGTGCATTTTCACGCGCACCGCCATGGCGGCGGCCCGGCCCACATCCACCTGCACAGCCACGCCGGCGAAACCGTCGCGCACGCGGTCAGCGCGCACGCGCACGCGCATGGCTTCCGCTGGCGCACGCTCTTGGTCGGCCTGATGCACGGCATGGCCGGCTCCGCCGCGCTGCTGGTGCTCGCGGCCTCGCAGGCCGCACACCCGATAACCGCGGTCGCCTATGTGCTGCTGTTCGGCCTCGGCTCGATGCTCGGCATGGGCGCGCTCTCCGCGGTGATCGCCGTGCCGCTGGCGGCGTCGGCGCGCTGGCTGACCTGGGCCAACCGCGCGCTGCAGGGCGCGGTGGGGGTGGTGACGGTTGCGGTGGGAGTGGCGACGATCTTTGGCGCGACGTAGCGGCGCCTCTTCACCTCTCCCCTGCGGGGAGAGGTCGACGCGCATCGTGAGATGCGCGGCGGGTGAGGGGGCTGCGCGCTAACGTTAGTCCGAAGGCCCCTCACCCGGATGTCATCTTCGATGCCATCCGGCCTCTCCCCTGCGGGGAGAGGCGAAGGGAAACGCGTGCCCCGGAATGGGGTCACAGATCGTCCGGACCGTGGATGCCGCAGCGCTGCAGGTCGCGCAGCAGCTTGCGCATCAGGATCATGTTGTTGGTCTGCAGGTGGTGGTTGTTGCCGAACCGGTGCATGTTCTTCTCGGTGACGATCAGCCCGTCCGGCCCGTCGGCGAGGATCTGCAGCTTGCGCAGCCGGCCGGCGCGGCGCCGCACGGTTTCCAGCGGCAGATTGAGGAAGCGCGACAGCGCCGCGCGCGAGACGCCCTGCTTGATGGCGTCGGGCTCGACCGCGTCGATGCCGGCGAATTTTTTGTCCAGCGCCTCGTCGCGCATCACGTTGATGACGTTGCCGTTGAGCACGGCGTGGATGATCAACAGATCAAGCGGATCGAAATCGTAGGTGCGGAACAGTTCGCTGATCGCGCACAATATATAGGCCAGCGAATGCCGCGACACCATCCGGGTGCGGTCGTCCGGCTGCAGGAGCTGTTGCTGCATGGCGCCCCCAGAGAAGCTTAACGTTGCGGTGACCGGGCTCATGCTATGCGGCGGCGCGGCGGCGGGCTACCCAATCCGGGTAGTCATCCCCTTGAAAAACGCCGGGCCGCGAAACACAACGGGAACTCAAGCTGAGATTGCGGGCCGATTCGGATGGCGGGGAAGGATCAGCGCAAGGCGGGGCGCGTCACGTTCGCGGGCGGGCGTCCCGCGCGCATTGTCGCCATCGACGGCACCTGGACCCGCGACTGCCGGATGCTGGACGCCGGCGATTCCGGCGCCAAGCTCGAATTCGAAACCTCGATCGCGGGGCTTAATCTGCAGGAATTCTTCCTGCAGCTGTCCTCGACCGGCGTCTTCCGCCGCTGCGAGCTCGCCTGGGTCAACGGCCAGCAGATCGGCGTGCGGTTTCTGAAGAGCACGGGCAAGCCGGCGCGGAAGCGGTGAGGACGCCGGGACGTGCACGTCCTTCACCTCGCGGAAGGGAAAGCGCTTTCACCTCTCCCTGAAAGGGAGAGGTCGGATCGCATCGTCAGATGCGATCCGGGTGAGGGTAAGCTCCGCGAGTCCGGGCGTGACGGATGTCTCCCTTTCTCCACAAGCGAAACGGCACGAAAATGCAACCGCGCTTGAATCCCGCCGTACCGCGCTCCAGCATCCCGCTTATGCAATTCCAGACCGCCACCGCCGAACGCATCTCGTCCACCAGCCAGCGCGCACTGCTGATGTACTGGCGGCGGCTGGCGAACGGCCGGCCTTATCCGACGCCTGCCGAGTTCAGCCCGGCCGAGCGCATCCACGACCCCAAGCAACTGGTGGTCTGGCAGGTCGAGCACGAGGGCGGCAAGCGCCGTTTTCGCGCGCGGCATCACGGCGCCCATGTCGCCGAGGTGTTCGGCTCGAGCTGGGCAGGCAAGACCATGGACGAGGTGGTGCCGCCATTCGCGCTGCCGTTTGCACTCGCCTCCGCCGAGGCCTGCGCGCTGACCGGCCACGCCGTCTACACCATCTTCCGTACCCGCGACGGCGGCAATCGCCCCATCGACTGCGAACGCCTGCTGCTGCCGCTCGGGCAGGATGGCACGGTGGAGCGCATCGTCGCCTCGCTGCAGCTGATCAGCATGGAGGGGGAGTTTCGCCGGGATACGGTGCTGGAGAAGTTCGATGCGAATATCGACGTGGCGTTTGCGGGGGTGATTTCGGGGGTGGGGAGGGGGTGAGGGCGCAGTGGGGAGGATCAGGGGCGACGATCGATAGAGACTATCAAGGCATCCGTTTGGCGAATGCTGTACATGGATGTGCCATCGCCGCCCCCATGGCCTCTCCTGTTCTGAGGATGCGATATTCAATCCCTACTGATTTCCCTTGAAGAGTACCTGCTAGGCGGCCGCAAACTACAGTCTATCGCAATTTCAGAAAATAGGGGGCAAGCGGAAGCATCTTCTTTGTTTTCGTGAGAGACATTTCCAGATGACCATCCTTGGTATCACTCAGATCGACATGCCAGTATTTACCGTCGGTGGTTCGCAGGCTGTTCAGATTTTCATGCATTAGTTCAGCGGGCACAGCATAAGCTGCATCCTTGTCCATACAAGCGAACACAACAAACGAGCGGGCCCCATCTCGCAAGAAGTCCTGCCAGCGCGGGTGATACGCGTACCAATATGGATATCCTCGTTCGGAATAGCGTTTAGAGATCGTGCAAACCGCTCGAACGGTGTGATCGGGACTCCAATAGGTAGCAAGAGATTTGGCGATTAGCTTGGTGTGCTCTCTTGCAGATAACGCATCAAATATTTCGTCACGTTTTGCCTGCAACAACGCTCTAGGTGTAAACTGCCAACCTGATCCTTCAGCGGGCTCGATGGGTCGTTCTAATCCGACGTCAGCAGCATGCTCTTCTTGCAACTCCGTTTCGACCGCGTTCGTGATATCAGCAGTAGTCGTGAACATCACGTCAATCATTTGATCAAGCCTCGTGTACTCCATCGGAGTGAGTAGACTACGAATTTTTTTGCCAGTCTCCGCGCCTTCCGATTCTTCTTTCAGCTGGACAAGTTTGATCAGCGCATCCGCACTTATCAGCCGTATATCCTAAGCATGTCGTGAACCGCGGATTTGCGCTTCCAATTCGCCCGTATCCTCGCGTCCGGTGACAATCAACACAGACGTAGGCCCCATGAGTCTGCCGCAAGCTCGCAGCTTTTCGCGATAACCAATGATCGTGTCGAGAGAAATCCGATACGCATCTGTGGTCTTTACTTCCACGATCACGGTGTGCCCGTCCTCTGACTCCCAAAGTCCATCAAATCCGATACTCGTCGAAGTTCCTTGATATCGTCCGTTCTCGACCTTGTACTCGAGTCTGCGCCCTAATTCGTTGATCAGGTCTTGAAGTATCAGGCCGCCCTTGTTGAGTGCAGTGGCCAAACATCTCTCTACATAAAGTCTGAGTTTTGCACTTGAGACTTGGGACAAAAAATCACGAAGTTCACTTGAGCAATCTGAATTATCCTTCAAATTGCCGTCGCCAGCCGTTCCCACCACTTGCTCAATCGAAAACTGATTTATTTCATTGGGATTGGATTTCCAAAGCGCCAAGAGTGGCATGAGGGTCTCGCACGAAAAAGGATACAGGTCGGAATCGGAACGGTGGATACCTGAAGTCTCGGCAGCCGGACGAATCGATAAATTTCATGGCGTACTGTTTGCAATTTTGACGCTAGTCGGAACCGGATACAAGTATGAGGCACAGCTATCCTCAAAGACCCATCATGGTGCCGGCATCGACCTCTGCCGAGCGAGAATCTGCCCCCAAAAATTTAATCTTCCTCCCGCTTGACATATTTTCCCATAGAGACTAAATTCTTTCCTATCCCGCCCCACTTGAGGGGCGTTGCCGGGACGCTTGTAGCGCGGGGCGGGATGCGGCGCCTGCGGGCGTGGGGGTCGTGCCCCGCGCACCCGGGGGGCCTTGGGTAACCGTCCGTGCCCACTACGGGGCGCTGCCTACGGGCTGGACGGGAGCGGGTGAAGGGCGGGGAAACCTGCCTGGATCAGCGAGCTGGTCTCGCGCCTGCTGCCGGAAGTCACGGTCCCAGGGTCGAAGAAGTCGCCGCGGCGGTGCGCCGAGAGGCGTTGCCGTGTGCCTCTGTTTCCCGGCGATCCGGGGACATGCCGCGGCCTGTTACTGTGCGCCTTTCGGCGTGCCGCTCCCTCCCCCCTTGTGCGGGAGGGGAAACTGAACCTCCCACTCACGTGAAGCGATTTGCGGGCGGCGATGACGCTTGGCCCGGGAAAGGAGCATGCCATGACAGCGAAAACCGAACAGCCGGACGAGCCGGACGATATCGACCGCTTCCGCCTCGAGCTCGCGCGCAATATCGAGCGGTTCATTGCGAAATCTCTGGAACTCTGGGCCACTTGCGAAAACACCGGATGCCGCCGCGCCAAGCGCTGCGTCGGCGAGGATCGTGTGTGCATGGCCAAATTGGACGAATCGTTGCCGCCGCTTTCGCCCGAAGAAGAGAGAGCGCATCTCATCGATTTCAAGATAGCACTCGACCTGCGGGTTCGCCTGGGTGAGACCGGCACTCCCGAACAACTCGAGCAAGCCATTCGCGAGGACAAGGCGGCACGGCGCGCGGCAATGCAACGGCTAGAGAGGGAGGTGCCGGCGCATGGTATGGAGGGGACGAAGCTTGCGCCGGAGCAGATCGACCGGGGCCGGAACGATTGCGTCGCGGACCAGGACAGCGCGCGCGAGCCGGAGCCGCGCATCACGAAGCTGTAGGGAGGCGTTTTTGACCACACGCCGGGCAACACACTCCGCCGTCATCCTGAGGTGCGAGCGAAGCGAGCCTCGAAGGATGGCCGCGGGCGCGGGCGCTTGTGGCTATCCTTCGAGGCCCGCCGCTGCGCGGCGAGCACCTCAGGATGACGGTGGAGTTTTTTGGTGCGCCCAAAAAAAAGCCGGCGTCGCCGCCGGCTTTGTCGCATTCTTTCACACCGTGCTCAGTGCGCGGCTTCCAGCGCCGCGGCTTCCTGCTTGGCGATGGTGCCCTTGACCGCGCTCTGCACCTTCTCGAACGCGCGCACCTCGATCTGGCGGACGCGTTCGCGGGAGACGCCGAACTCGGATGCGAGATCTTCCAGCGTCATCGGGTCTTCCGCCAGGCGCCGCGCCTCAAAAATGCGGCGTTCGCGCGGGTTGAGCACGCTGATCGCGCCGGTCAGGGCTTCGCGGCGATGATCGAACTCCTCGCTCTCGGCCATGATGGCTTCCTGGTTGGGCGAGGTGTCGACCAGCCAGTCCTGCCATTCGCCGGCTTCGCCGTCGTCGCGGATCGGCGCGTTCAGCGAGGCGTCGCCGCCGAGACGGCGGTTCATATCGACCACGTCCTGATCGGTGACGCCGAGGCGCTTTGCGATCAGTTTTACCTGGTCGGGATGCAGATCGCCCTCGTCGAGCGCGGAGATCTTACTCTTGGCCTTGCGCAGGTTGAAGAACAGTTTCTTCTGGTTCGCCGTGGTGCCCATCTTCACCAGCGACCACGAACGCAGGATGTACTCTTGAATCGACGCCTTGATCCACCACATGGCGTAGGTCGCGAGTCGAAATCCCTTGTCGGGCTCGAACCGCTTCACCGCCTGCATCAGGCCGACATTGCCTTCCGAGACGACCTCGGAAATCGGCAGGCCGTAGCCGCGATAGCCCATGGCGATCTTGGCCACGAGCCGGAGATGGCTGGTCACAAGGTGGTGCGCCGCGTCCCGATCGTCATGCTCGCGCCAACGCTTGGCGAGCATGTATTCCTCCTGCGGTTCCAGCATCGGGAACTTGCGGATCTCGGCGAGATATCTAGAAAGGCCGGATTCTCCGTTGAGAACCGGCAGGGTAGCTGTACGGGCCATTTAGCGCCCTCCAGGTGGTTCAGGTCCCCGACAGCGGGCGACCAGGCAGACGGCCGCTTGGTTAAAGCCAACCGCGCTGCGATGTTCCGCGTTGGATATTCAACGCAGGTGCAGCATACACTAAATGCAGGTTCATTTGGAAGTAAAACCGCCGTCACGTCATCGTGTGGCTGGTATAAACCATTGGCATGGCACGATTTTTTATATGCATCTGCGTCATTCTGCCGCCCGCAGCGCGTTCTGCAGGAGAAGCAAATCCTTCGGCAGCGGCGCCTGCCAGCTCAGAATCTCCCCGGTCCGGGGATGCTCGATGGTAAGCCCATACGCGTGAAGCGCCTGCCGCCCCAAGGCGGCCAGCGCGGCCCTGGCGTCGGAGCCAAGCGCATTGGCCTTGGTCTTGAAATGCGGGCCATACACGGCATCGCCCAGCAGCGGGTGACCGATATGGGCGAGGTGCACCCTTATCTGATGGGTGCGGCCGGTCTCGAGCTGGCAGGCGAGCAGCGAAGCGACGGGCTTGCCGCCGCGGCCGTTGAACGATTCGATGACCTCCCAATGCGTGATCGCCTCGCGTCCGCCCTCGCGCACGGCCATCTTCTCCCGCGCATGGGGATGGCGGTCGATCGGCGCATCCACGGTGCCGCGCTGGCGGTTCGGCAGCCCCCACGCCAGCGCCAGATAGCCGCGCCGCATCGCGCCGGTGCGGCCGTGGTCGGCGAATTGCGCGGTCAGCGATTGATGGGCGCGGTCGTTCTTGGCCGCCACCAGCAGCCCCGTGGTGTCCTTGTCGAGCCGGTGCACGATGCCCGGCCGCCTGACGCCGCCGATGCCGGACAGGCTCGTCCCGCAATGGGCGATCAGCGCGTTGACCAGCGTGCCGGTCTCATGGCCCGCGGCGGGATGCACGACGAGGCCTTTCGGCTTGTCGATGACGATGATGTCGTCGTCCTCGTAGATGATATCGAGCGCGATCGCTTCGCCTTCGGGCTCCGCGGCGACCGCCTCCGGCACGTCGATTGTGATCGTATCGCCTTTGGCGACGTGATAAGCGGGGTCGCGGATGGCGGCGTTTTTGATTGCGACTTGCCCGGCCAGGATCAGGGTCTTCAGCCGCGACCGCGACAGATCGGGACGGCGCACCGCCAGCACGCGGTCGAGCCGAACCGATCCTTCGTCGCCGGCGACGATGACCTCCAGCCTTTGACCGCACTCCGACGAGCCTTGCATGACCGAACAACCTGCGTTTCCCGAACCGACCCCCGAACAGGCCGCGCTGTTTGCGCGGGTGCGGCGGATGATGCTGATCGCGGGCCTGACCACGGCGCTCGCCGTGGCCGCGGTGCTGATCGCCATCGGCTACCGCCTTTTCCGCGGAAGCGAAAGTGCTGTTGCCACCGACACCACCGCCGTGCTGCCCAAAGGCGCCCGCATCCTCTCCAGCGCAGTGGCGGGGGACCGCCTGGTGCTGACGCTCGATATAGGAGGCGTGACAGAAATCCGCACCTTCGACGCGCGGACGCTGAAACCCGCCGGCCGGCTGAAATTCGCCAACGAGCCTTAGCGCTCGTCATGCCCGGCCTTGTGCCGGGCATCCACGTCTTTCTTCCTTCATACGGCAAAGCCGTGGATGGCCGGGACAAGCCCGGCCATGACGGCGTTCAGGAGCAAGTCTTGCAGGGAGCAGATTTCAACGCTATCCCTTCACCCGCACGCTCCCTTCGTCTAGCGGTTAGGACGCGGCCCTCTCAAGGCTGAAACAGGGGTTCGATTCCCCTAGGGAGCGCCATGGCTTTTCACGAAGGATTCGATCGAATGGCACTGGCGGTGCGTAACCTCGCTGCCGCAATCGTCGTGCTCTCGTTGTCGATCTCCGGCAGCGCAGTCGCCGAGCCTGGTTTTTCCTTCGACACCACGCCTGGAAAACTGCCGAAAACGGTCATTCCGATCCACTATGCCATCGAACTCAGCCCCGATCTCGAAAGCCTCGCGCTGCCGGGCGTCGAAGTCGTGGACATCGAGGTGCGCGAACCCACCGCGCGGCTGGTCCTGAACGCCATCGACACCACGTTCGGTGCCGTCACCATCGACGACGGCGCGCAACGCGCCGAGGTTGCAGTCGATGCCGCAGCCGAGACCGCGACGCTGACGTTTCCGCAGCCGCTCGCAGCGGGCCCGCACCGGCTGCGCATCGTCTTCACCGCGCGGATCACCAAGTTCGGCACCGGCCTTTTCGTGGTCGATTATCCGACCGGCCAGGGCACCAAGCGAATGCTCTCCAGCAAACTCGAGCCCGCCGACGCGCGACGGATTTTTCCGTGCTGGGATGAGCCCGCCTTCAAGGCAACGTTTGCGCTGACGGTGACGGTGCCAAGCACCTACCTCGCGGCCGGCAACATGCCGGTCACGCGCGAAACCCCGGTCGCGCCGGACCTGAAGCAGGTCGCCTTTGCGCCGACGCCGAAAATGTCGACCTATCTATTCGTGCTCACCGCGGGCGAGCTCGAACGGCTCACGGCGGAGGCGGATGGCGTCACCATCGGCGTGGTCACGACCGAAGGCAAGCGCGAGCAAGGGCGTTTTGCGCTCGACAACGCCGTCAAGCTGCTGGCCTGGTTCAACGACTATTTCGGCGTGAAATATCCGCTGCCCAAGCTCGATCTGATCGCGGTGCCGGGCGGATTCGGCGGGGCCATGGAGAACTGGGGCGGCATCACGTTTTTGGAAAGCCGGCTGCTGTTCGATCCCCAAATCAATGCAGACGCCGCGCGGCGCGGGATCTTCCTCGTCCTCGCGCACGAGATGGCGCATCAATGGTTCGGCGATCTCGTCACCATGGGCTGGTGGGACAACCTCTGGCTCAATGAGGGCTTTGCGACCTGGATGCAGGCCAAGGCGGCGGACCATTTCTATCCGCAATGGCAGATCTGGCGCAACGGCTATGGCCTGAAGCAGCTGGCGCTGGCGCTCGACGCGCGGCGCACCTCGCATCCGATCCAGCAGCCGGTCGCGGACTCCAGCGAAGCGATGGCCGCGTTCGACGGCATTACCTACAACAAGGGCCAGGCGCTGATCCGCATGCTGGAAAACTATCTCGGCGAACAGGCGTTTCGCGACGGCATCCGCAACTACATGGCGGCGCACGCCTACGGCAATTCGACCACCGCCGATCTGTGGCGGGCGCTCGAGAGCGCCGCCGGAAGGCCTGTGGCGGGCATTGCGGCGTCCTTCACCGAGCAGGATGGCGTGCCGCTGATCGTCGCCGAGACCGCCTGCAGCGGCGGTGCGCAGCGGATGACGTTGCGGCAGGATCGGTTTGTGATCGCGCCCGCCGGCGGCGAAGGCAGGTCGCCTCGCAGCTGGAGTATCCCGGTCGCCGTGGGGCCGCCGACCCCGACGCGGTCGGCGCAAGTGACGCTGCTCGAGGGCAGCAGCGTCATCCCGGCCGGGTCCTGCGGCGAGGCCGTGAAAGTCAATCTCGGCGACATCGGCTACTACCGGGTCGAATACGGTCCGAACAGCCGGGCAAGCCTGGCCGCGGCGCTGCCGCTGATGACGGTCGAAGATCGTCTCAACTTCCTCGCCGACAGCTGGGCGCTGGTGCAGGCCGGCCGCGCCGAACCCGCGTCCTATCTCGCGCTGATCGAAACGCTGCGCAGCGATGACCATCGCGCGGTATGGGATCAGGTGGTCAACGCCCTGACGAGGCTCGAACGTCTCGCCCGCGGCCGCGGCGAACGCCCCGCACTGCAGAACTATGGGCGCGCGAAATTGCGCCCGGTATTCGACCGGCTCGGCTGGGATGGCGAGGGTTCGGGCGACAACGACGACGCGCTGCTGCGCTCCAGCCTGATCTCGGCGCTCGGGGAATTCGGCGACGGCGATATCCTTGCCGAGGCGAGGGGGCGTTTCGCAGCCTTCCTGCAAGATCCGCAATCGTTGCCAAGCGCGCTGCGCGATCCGGTCGCCCATCTCGTCGGCATCCATGCCGACCGCGCAAGCTACGACACGCTGCTGACGCTCGCGCGCAAGACCACGGTGACCACCGAACGGCTGCGCTATTATTACGCGGCCGCCAGCGCCCGCGATCCCGGGCTCGCACGCGCCACGCTGGCGCTGACCTTGAGTGATGAACTGCCGAGCACGATCGTCGGCGGCGTGATCAATGCGGTCGCCTCGGCCGGCGAGCAGCCTGATCTGGCCTGGGATTTCGTGCAAAGGAATTTTGACGCGCTCGCGGTCAAGCAGGGGCCTTTGTTCCGCGACGCCTTCATCCCTAACTTCATGACCAATTTCAGCGACAATGCTCATGCCGCCGAGCTTTCGCGTTTCGCGCCGGCGCAGGCCACCTCCGGCGGCCGCGTGATGACGGCACGCGCGCTGGAAACGATCGCGATCTCCGCCGACCTCAAGACCCGTGCGCTGCCGGCGGTCGATGCCTGGATCAGGGAGCAGAACGGCAGGCGGCCTTGAAGCAACGTTTATACAACCCGATGCGCGCAATGAACCGATCGCACTCATGACTGATTTCCAGGGCGTCTATCCCTATCTGGTTTCCCCCGTCGACGGTTCGGGGCAAATCCGGACCGGCGTGCTCGGCCGGCTCTGCGACGATCTCATCAAGGCCGGCGTGCACGGCTTGACGCCGCTCGGCTCCACCGGCGAGTTCGCCTATCTAAGCCGCGAGCAGCGCGCCGATGTGGTGCGGACGACCATCGAGGCTGCAGGAAAACGCGTGCCGGTGATCGCCGGCGTTGCCTCGACCTCGACCGCCGACGCGGTGGCGCAGGCGAAATCGTATCAGGAACTCGGCGCCGACGGCATCCTGGCGATTCTGGAAGCGTATTTTCCGGTTGGCGAGGCGCAGGTGGAATCCTACTTTCGCGCCATCGCCGAGGCGGTCGACCTCCCCGTCGTGATCTACACCAATCCGCAATTTCAGCGCTCGGATCTCACCCTCGATGTGATCGCGAGACTCGCCGAGCATCCGCGCATCGTCGCCATCAAGGATGCTTCCACCAATACCGGCCGGCTGCTGTCGATCATGAATCGCTGTGGCGGCTCGATCGATGTGTTTTCGGCCTCGGCGCATATTCCGGCCGCGGTGATGCTGATCGGCGGCGTCGGCTGGATGGCGGGCCCGGCCTGCATCATTCCGCGCCAGAGCGTCGAACTCTACGATCTCTGCAAAGCGCGGCGCTGGGACGAGGCGATGAAACTGCAGCGCCGGCTGTGGCGTCTCAATGAAGCGTTCGCGCGGTACAATCTGGCGGCCTGCATCAAGGCGGGACTGGCGATCCAGGGCTACGATGTCGGCGATCCGATTGCGCCGCAGGCGGCGCTTACCGTTGACGAGCGCAAGGTCGTCGAAGCGGTATTGCGGGATTTGGGTTGAACACTTGTCGCCGATCGCAAAATCACTACGTTCGTCCTTCCGGGGCGGGAACAAAGGCAGGGAGAATACGATGCGCAGAGTGTGGACCGTGCTGGCGGCGCTGGCGACGTTGAGCCTGACCAATTGCGGATACAACGTCATCCAGAGCCAGGACGAGCAGGTCAAGTCGGGCTGGTCCGAGGTCGTCAACCAGTATCAGCGCCGCGCCGACCTGGTGCCCAATCTGGTCAATTCGGTGAAGGGCTTTGCGCAGCAGGAAAAGGACGTGCTGCTCGGCGTCACCAATGCAAGGGCCAAGGTCGGCAGCATCCAGGCGACGCCGGATGTGCTCAACGACCCCGCCGCCTTCCAGAAGTTCCAGGCTGCACAGGGCGAACTCTCCAGCGCGCTGTCGCGATTGCTGGTGGTCACCGAAAACTATCCGCAGCTGAAGTCCGACGCGCTGTTTCGCGATCTGATGTCGCAGCTGGAAGGCACCGAGAACCGCATCACGGTGGCGCGCAATCGCTACATCAAGGCGGTGCAGGATTACAACGTCACGGTACGCTCGTTCCCGAACAACCTGACGGCGATGATGTTCGGCTACAAGGAGAAGCCGAACTTCTCGGTGGAGAACGAGAAGGCGATCTCGACCGCGCCGAAGGTCGATTTCAACCCGGCCCCGGCGACACCCGCTGCACCGAAATAATCGCGGCAAGTTAAAAGGCGCCCGCGATGAATGCTGCAAGATCCTTCATTCTTGCGCTGATGCTGTGCTGGGCATTCGCTGCCGTAGCGGATGTCGCGGTCCCGCCGCTGACCGGCCGGGTGGTCGACAAGACCGCGACGCTGAGCGGCAGCGATGTCGCTTCGCTCGACCGCACGCTGAAGGATTTTGAATCGCGAAAGGGCAGCCAGGTCGCGGTGCTGATCGTGCCGACGACGCAGCCCGAAACCATCGAGCAATTTTCGATCCGGGTCGCGGAAGCCTGGAAAATCGGCCGCAAGAAGATCGATGACGGCGCCATTCTCGTCGTCGCCAAGGACGACCGCAAACTGCGGATCGAGGTCGGCTACGGACTCGAGGGGGCGCTGACCGACGTTACCGCAAAACGCATCATCGATGAGGTCATCACCCCAAAATTCCGCAGCGGCGATTTTGCCGGCGGCATTTCCGATGGCGTCAGCCGCATGCTGCGCGTCATCGACGGCGAACCGCTGCCGGAGCCAAAGCAGCGCCCACAGAATCCCGGCTTCGCCCAGGGCTTCGACGACCTGTTCAATCCGTTCCTGATCTTCGCCGCGCTGATTGCCGGCGGCATTTTTCGAGGGATATTCGGCAGGCTTTTCGGTTCGCTCGCGACCGGCGGGCTTGTTGCCGGTTATCTCTGGTTCATCGCAGCCCCGCTGGTATTGTCGGCTATCGGCGGCGCCATCGCGTTCCTGGTTACCATGTTCAGTGACGCCGTGACGTCTTCCGGCGGGCCCGGCGGCTGGGTAAGCGGCGGTGGCGGCGGATATTCAGGCGGCAGTTCGGGCAGCGGCGGATTTAGCGGAGGCGGCGGCAGTTTTGGCGGCGGCGGCGCGTCGGGGAGTTGGTGATATGGGCATCAAGCGCATCGGCAAGCATCTGCTGGAGCACCGCTGGCGGGTTCGAAGGGTTTTTCCGAAGCCGGTGCTGACCTCGATCGAGCGCGCGATCAAGGCGAGCGAGGCGACCCATTCCGGCCAGATACGTTTTGTCGTCGAAGGCGCGCTGGACGGCGCCCCGTTGTTGCGCAACCAGTCGGCTCGCGCGCGTGCGCTTGACGTCTTCTCGCATCTACGAATCTGGGACACCGCGCACAACAATGGCGTGCTGATCTATCTCCTGCTGGCGGACCGCGATGTGGAGATTCTCGCCGATCGTGGCATTGACGCGAAGGTCGGCGCTAAGGAATGGGAGAAAATCTGCCGGGCGATGGAAGCCGAATTCGGTAAGGGAAATTTCGAGGTTGGAGTGCTGCAGGGCATCAAAGCGGTATCGCAGCACTTGGCGGCGCATTTTCCGAAGCACGGCGCGGGCGCGAACGAGCTGCCGGATGCGCCGGTGGTGATGTGAGCAGGACTCCACGGAGCACCTGGTGTTTTGGCTATGCATCATCCAGCTTGTTGAGGTCGCGCACCGACTGCATGATCGGCTCGAAATTCGAGCGCGCATCCAGCGCGTCGAACAGTTGCGCGGTGTCCGACAACAGCGCGTGCGAGCGCTGGATCGCGATCCGCACGTCGTCCTGCGGCGTATCGGACAGCCGGCCATGCCCGGACAGCAGGATTTTGGAGTTCAAGCCCTTCAGCCGCTCCAGCGACTGGATGTAGTCGCTGATGCTGCCGGATCCGAACACGCCGCCCATCACGCCGCCGGGCATCAGGGTGTCGGCGGCGAAAAGCAGCCCTTTCTCCTGATCGAACAGGCTGATGCAGGCCGAGGTGTGGCCCGGCGTGTACATCACGTTGAGGCGGAAATTGCCGAGGTCGATCAAATTGCCTTCTTCGAGCCAGAGATCGACATTGATCGGCACGTTCGGTTCGTTGAACATCTTGCGCAGCATCGAGAAATCGTCGCGCAGCATGATCTTGTTGGCGGCGAGCCGGTGTGCCGCAATGATGGTGCGGCCGGTGAAGTGATAGGCGGCGCCGATGTGATCGAGATGTTCGTGGCTGAGAACCAGGATGTCGATCTTGTCGGGTGAGCAATCGACATGCGCAAGGCAGTCCAGCAAATACGGGAAATTCGAGGACAGCCCGACGTCGATCATGATGGTCCGCGATGAGCCGCGCACCAGATAGGCGTTGGCGGCGCGATTCTTGAAACGGATCTGGTAGACGTCCGGCGCGGCCTGGATCAGCGAGCAGACCTCGTTGTTCAGCAGCGTGACAAACGGGCTCGGTCTGCGGTCGCTCATTGGCCCGCCGCTTTGAACTGGGCGGCGTTAGACGCGCGCAGCCGCTTGCTCAGCGCATCCATGATCATCAGCGCGAAAGCCGGCTGCTGGCTGACCAGATAGACGAACCGCGCGTGGTTGATCCGCATCACCTTTGTGTTGGGCGCGGCGGCGATAGCGGTGGCGGATCGTGACGAGCCGTCGATCACGGCCATTTCGCCGAAGAATTCTCCTTTCCCAAGCGTGACGATCAGCGTCCTGGTGACGCCGGTGATTTTGAGGATGTCGATCTTGCCGTCGAGCACCACGTAGAGCTCGCGTCCGGTCGAGCCTTCCTCGAAAATGACATCGCCCACGTCATATTCGTTGATGCATTTTTCGATTGCCATGGAGCCCGCTGCCTCTGGCTGGTCTCATTGCGGCCATGTTAGTCCGGAAATTCCCCCGTGCAATCGACGCCTCTCATGCCGCAGGGCAGCAAAACGCCAAATCGAGATGGCTTGAAACGGCGGGTACCGGCATTACGGCAAAAGCGGGTCGGAACGGTTCCTAAAATTTCCGTAATTCCAGGCGCAGGTAACGAATTCGCAAGCAATAAAAGTTACTAAATGGTCAACCCTTTCTGGAGATTTTAAACGTGAGCGAACAAGCCTCGAAGCAGGTCAGCGACAACGTCGGCGATGTCGTCGGCGCGGGGCCGGCCGCGCCGGAATCCACGACCGCAGTCCCCTCGACCAGCGTCCCGGTTAACGATTGGATCAGCGCCGGGCCGGACAAGCCCGAGGCGCCGGCAGTGTCGAGCGAGGCCAGGGAGACGCCAAAGGATCCGCCCAAGGTCGAGGCTGCCGTCGATGCGCCGACCCCGGAGGCGAACGCCGAAGCCAAACCCGAAGCGCCGGCCTCACCCGGCAAGGTCATCATCATGCCGCCGGTGCGGGATCATGGCTGGAGCAGCGAGGATGCGGGCCGGAAGACCCAATCGGCCGACGTCAAGCCCGGAATTTTCGGCAAGCGCCGGGTTGCCGCGCTCGCCGCGGTGATTGCGCTGGCCGCGATCGCCGGCGCCCTTGGTGGCGCGCTGGCGACAGCGGGCCTGCGCCATCTTCCCGATGACGGCAAGCTCGCCGGCAATCGCGCGCTGGAGGATTCGATTTCACGCATTGACACGGAACTCGCCGCGCTGCGGACCAGCCTCGAGCAGGCCGCAAAACACAGCGCGGCGCAGATCGGCAAGACCAGCGACCGCCTCGACAAGGTCGAAAAGGCGCAGATAGAGCCGGCCGCGAAGCTAGCCAAGCTCGGCGAGACCGTCGAAAAGCTTCGCGTGGCGGCGGCTGCCCCGGCGCCTGTTCCCGCAGCAGCGCCTGCCGCACCAGCGCCAGCCGCGGCGGCGACACCTGTGGCGCCGAAGGAAACCACGGCGTCCGTTCAAACCGCTAATGCGGCCCCAGTGCCGCTGCCGGAACCGAAGCCGGAGATCGCCCGGCTGCCGACCGTGGAAGGCTGGGTGCTGCGCGACGTCGCCAACGGCACCGCGTTGATCGAAGGCCGGCGGGGCATGTTCGAGGTTTACGCCGGCGATCCGATTCCGGGCCTCGGCCGCGTCGACGCCATCCGCAAGCAGGACGGCCGATGGGTGGTCGTGACCAGCCGCGGGTTGATCGTCGGGCGCTGAAGCCTGACGATAGCGCAACTCGTCATGCCCGGGCTTGTCCCGGGCAACCCGTCCCAATTGCACACCGCAATGGCGACGTGGATGGCCGGGACAAGCCCGGCCATGACGGAGAAAACAGCGACAGTCCTTCTCATTTTCGGCTATTTTCCTGCAGGTTGGTCAGGAACCTGCTTGCGTGAGATTTCCGGTTTTCCTTCTCGCTCTTTTCATTCTGTTGCCATCGGCTGCGCACTGCGCGCCGCTGGAACGCGGCGTTGCGATTACCGATCCACTGGCGTTGCGGGAACTCGACTTGAGGCACTACCTGACCGCCGGTGTTGCAAGCACCGGCTTCGGCTTGGGCCGGATGCTCGATGCCACGACGCCGCTTCGTCCGCAGATGTCCAACGAGGAATTGTTCGCACTGCCGTCGATGTGGTCGGTTCGCAAAGCGCTCGACGGCGAGTTCGACCGCTACGTCGCCAAACACCACGCCAATCTTCCAAACGAAACCATCGGGATCGGCGCATCATTCGACGTTCAACTGTTCGATCGCTCGGAGCTTTATTCCGGGCAATCGCGTTTTGTGCTGGCGGGCATCGTCAACCGCATGGATCGCGCTTATGTCGCGCCCGATAGCTGCGGCGAGATCAGGCTGCTCTACCGCCTGACCCGCACCACACCGGTGCAAACGGCAGATAGTATTACGTGGCCGCGCCTGCCGGTGACATTGAACATCGTGCTGAAAGCCAAAGCCGACAATGCAACTATCGACGACGGAGCGCCACTTACCTGTTCCGAAATCGCTCGGCGCTGGCTGGCGATCGGCGAATCGCCGCTGAGCGGCGTTGAACTTGCGGCCGGATTGCTATCGAAAGATGGTCCGCTAAATCTGGTCAAGCCGGAAAACATCGACCGCATCGAGATCAATCTGCAGATCGCGCACGCCTCGAAGTCGGCGATCCGCGACTTCCGTACCGATTACCTGCTGAAGCTGTTCCGCCTTAACCCACAGACCAGGGTGTTCGAGGAAGCGCCGCTGGAAAACCAGATCGATCGCGAAAGGATTTTTTCCGACGCCGGCTTGAAGCGCGATTTCAGGGCGTGGCTGCTCGAGCCCAAAAACCTCGCCGAGCTGGATCGAGGCACCATCCTCGTTCCGGAGAAATTTCTCAGCGTCGGCGCCATTGCCGCGACGCCGGTCGGATTTGCGCCGTCGAAACTGCAACCCGCATTCGGTTTCGTGCAGGCCGACGGCTACGGCAACGAGGTTTTTGGCGAGGGAGAGGTCGTCGCGGCATTGAAAAAAGCAGCACAGAGCGGTGTCGCGCTGCAAAACATCCGCTCGGCCGCCGGTTTCGAGCGCCGGCTCAACGACATCACCTGCTCCGGCTGTCACCAGACTCGCGGCATCGGCGGTTTTCATTTCCCGGGCGTCGAATGGATGGCGGAAAAACCTTCCAATTCGAGCGTCGTGCCGGCGTCGCCGCACTTCTTCGGCGACCAGATTCGCCGCCGCGATATTCTCACCGCGCTGCGTGACGGCACGCCGCCGGACTATTCGCGCGGTTTTTCCAATCGTCCGCAATTGCGCGGCAGCACCGAACTCGCCGGCACCGAATATGACGACGGCTGGGGTGCGCATTGCTATCAGCAAAAGCCGAGGCGCGCCGACAACGACTTAAGCTTCGGTTCCTGGACCTGCGCCAAAGGGCTCGCGTGTGAGCCCATCAACCGCAGCTCGCGAATCGGGATGTGTTTCGTGAAAAGCCGCTGATATTCGCAGAAATGCGTATCCGAGCGAGATTGACAGTAGTCTTGCCAATCGTGTTTCATCCGCAATTTCCAAACAAGCGCGCCGGAATGAACACATGGACGAGGTCATCATCGTCGGAGGCGGCATCGGCGGGCTGACCCTCGGGCTCGCGTTGCATGCCGCCGGCATTCCCTGCCGCGTTTTCGAATCCGCATCCGAAATCAAGCCGATCGGCGTCGGCATCAATCTGCTGCCGCATGCGACCAGGGAACTGTCAGCGCTCGGACTGGAACAGACGCTGGCGCAGGCTGCAATCGCGACCCGGGACGCGACGTTTTTCAATCGTTTTGGCCAGTTGATCTATCAGGAGCCGTTGGGCCGCGCGGCGGGCTACGATCACCCGCAGTTCTCGATCCATCGCGGTGATCTACAGATGGTGCTGCTCGATGCATTCCGCGCCCGAGTAGGCCATGATCGCTTGCTCGCCAACCATCATTGCACCGGCGTCGAGCAGGACGATGCCGGCGTCGTGCTAAGCTTTTCCGATGGGCCGGGAGGCGGAAACCGCACCACCGTGCGCGGCCGCGTCGCAATCGCCTGCGACGGCATCCATTCCGCGATCAGAAAGCAGTTTTATCCGGACGAAGGCGAGCCGCGCTATTCCGGCGTCAACATGTGGCGCGGCGTGACGCGGTGGAAACCGATTCTGTCCGGCGCCAGCATGGTGCGGGCCGGCTGGCTGTCGCATGGAAAGATGGTGATCTATCCGATCCGTCGCGCCGGCGCCGATGGACTGCAGCTCATCAACTGGGTCGCGGAAATCGAGACGCCGAACTATCGCAAGCGCGACTGGACCCGTCCCGGCTCGATCGATGACTTTATCGGCGCCTTCGCGGACTGGCATTTCGACTGGCTCGACGTGCCGGCCTTCATCCGCAGCGCCGACAGCGTGCTGGAGTTCCCGATGGTCGACCAGGATCCGCTGCCGCGCTGGAGTTTTGGCCGGGTGACCCTGCTCGGCGACGCCGCGCATCCGATGGTGCCGCGCGGCTCCAACGGCGCGGGGCAGGCGATTCTCGATGCAGGGGTGCTGACGACGGCGCTACTTGAATATGGCAACACGGCCGCCGCGCTAGCGGCCTACGAGAAGCAGCGGCTCGAAGCGACTACCCGCATCGTGCTGACCAACCGCACCAACCCACCGGACGCGATCCTGCGCGAGGTGTTTGAGCGCACCGGCGACCGGCCGTTCGAGGCAATCGACGACGTCATCAGCCGGGACGAGCTTGTGGCGCTATCGGAGGGCTACAAGCGCATCGCCGGCTATTCCAAGGATGCACTGCGGACCTGATCGCTCTGGAAGCGCGCCGCGATTGGGCGTATGAGTCCGGGGCGTGATCGACGGTGAGGGGATTAGCGTGAGCAACTCCGAAAGCGAGAACAAGCAGCGCGATCGCCAGATCGCGCACAACGAGGCCAAACGAGAGACCGTCAGCGGCGTGCGAGTGAGCACATGGGCGATTTTTTCGGCCGTGATCGTTGCGCTCGTCGTGCTCGGCATCGCCTGGCCGTGGCTTAACCGCTAAAGGCTTACGCCACCGCCCCCGCGGCACGCAATTGCCGGATCGACGCCTCGTCGTACCCCGCCGCGCGCAACACCTCGTCGCTGTGCTCGCCGACGCCGGGCGGGTGGCGCGGTTTTACCTTGTTGGCGCCATCGACCCAGATCGGGCTGTTGATGGTCAACATGCCGTCGCCCTCGAACGGCACCAGCACATCATTCTCGAGCATCTGCTTGTCGTCCGGAATGTCATTGAGGATTCCGACCACGCCGAACACCAGGCCGTTGCCATCCAGAATCTTGCGCCATTCCGCGAGGTCCTTGCTCGCGAAAATCTCGTCGAAGATTTTTATCAGTTCCAGCGATCTCGCGTGGCGGTCGGCTTTGGTCGCGAAACGAGGGTCGGTGATGAATTCTTCGCGGCCGAGGCAGCGCGCCAGCGCCGGCCATTGCCGTTCCTCGTTGAGCAGCGACAGGATAAGCCAACGGCCGTCGCGGCATTTGTAGTGATTGGTGACGGCGTTCAGGGCGCGTTCGCGCGGCCGCCGCTCCTGGAATGTCGCGCCGCATAATTTGGCCTGCGCCAGCACGCCGCTGGCCCAGATGCCATTGGCCATCAGGTTCGAGCTGACATGCGAGCCCTTGCCGGTGCGTTCGCGCCTGTAGAGGGCGGTGACGATCGCGCCATAAAACGCCATCGCGCAAGGGTGGTCGCCCATGCCGGCCACGGAGCGCGCCGGCGTGGTATTGGTGTCGGCGCGCACCAGATCCATCAGGCCGGAGCGGGCCCAGTAGGCATTGCTGTCGAAGCCGGGCTTGTTGGCTTCCTCGCCCTTCTCGCCGTAGCCGGTGAACGAGGCATAGATCAGCCGGTCGTTGAGGGGTCTTAGTTCCTCATAGGTGATGCCGAGGCGGCCGCGCACCGCGGGCGGAAAATTGGTGATGAAGACGTCGGCGCCGGCAACGAGGCGGCGCAGCACCGCTTGGCCTTCCGGCTTGCCGAGATCGAGCGCGAGGCTCTTCTTGTTACGGGATTCCAGCATCCAGGCGTAATTGTGCGGGCTGACGGGATAGCCCGGCAGCTTCGACAAATTGCGATAGGGGTCGCCCGATCCCGGCGGTTCGATCTTGATCACGTCGGCGCCGAAATCCGACAGCACCGTGGCGGCCGCGGGTGCTGCGATGAAACTCGCGCAGTCCAGAACCTTGAGGCCAGAGAAGATGCCGCGTTCCATGAGGGCTCCTTGTTGGTTTTCCGTTGCACCATTTGATCGATGTTATCGAGCGATGCAACGGGGGACGTTGATGGCGCGCCACACATTGCCTCGTCATCCTGAGGAGCCGCGCATCTTGCGCGGCGTCTCGAAGGATGGAAACGTGCATCGGAGCCTGTGGCCATCCTTCGAGGCTCGCCGCAAGCGCGGGCGAGCACCTCAGGATGACGGTTAGTTGCTTGCCGCCATCAGCGCGGCGTTGCCACCGGATGCGGCGGTGTTGATGGTCACCGTCTGTTCGGTCGCGAACCGGGCGAGGTAATGCGGTCCGCCGGCCTTGGGCCCGGTGCCGGACAGGCCGTGCCCGCCGAACGGCTGCACGCCGACGACGGCACCGATCATGTTGCGGTTGACATAGATGTTGCCGACCTGCAATCGCTCGACCACCGCCTCGACGGTATCGTCGATGCGCGAATGAATGCCCAGCGTCAGTCCGTAGCCTGAGCGTTCAATCGACGCCAGCACGCGTTCGAGATGATCGGCGCGATACCGCACTACGTGCAGGATCGGGCCGAATATCTCTTCGCTCAGGTCCTCGGCGCGCGACAATTCGAAGATATGCGGCGCGACATAGTTGCCCTCGGGAGCGACCCCTGCAAAATGCACGCGGGCCTCCTGCTTCATGCGCGCGATATGCGCCTGCAACCGTTGCTTTGCCTCAAGGTCGATCACCGGCCCCACATGCGTGGCTGGATCGGTGGGATCACCCACCTTCAATTCACAAGCGGCGCCGGCGATCACCTCGATCATGCGGTCGGCGACGTCGTCCTGCACGAACAGCAGGCGCAGCGCCGAGCAGCGCTGCCCGGCCGACCGGAATGCCGACGTCACCACGTCGTCGGCGACCTGTTCGGGCAACGCCGTGGCATCGACGATCATGGCGTTGATGCCGCCGGTCTCCGCGATCAGCGGAACGATCGCGCCGTCCCGGGCCGCCAGTGTGCGGTTGATGGAGCGCGCGGCCTCGGTCGAGCCGGTAAAGACCACGCCCGCGATATCGCGGTGCGCCACCAGGGCCGCGCCGATGCGGCCGTCGCCGGGCACCAGCTGCAATGCGGATTCCGGAACGCCGGCTTCGTGCATCAGCCGTACGGCTTCCGCGGAGACCGAGGGCGTTTGTTCAGCGGGTTTTGCGACGGCGGCATTGCCGGCCATCAAGGCCGCGTTGACTTGTCCGAGGAAAATCGCCAGCGGAAAGTTCCACGGCGAAATTGCGACAAAAACGCCGCGGCCGCGCAGCCGCAACACATTGCTCTCGCCGGTTGGCCCCGGCATGAGTTGTCCGTCCCCGAACAGCTTGCGGCCTTCCGCGGCATAGTAGCGGCAGAAATCTACCGCTTCCCGGACTTCCGACAGGGAGTCATCGAGTGTCTTTCCGCCCTCGCGTTGCAGCAGCGCGATGAAATGCGCCATGCGCTGCTCCAGCAGGTTTGCTGCTCGTTCGAGAGTGGACGCGCGGGTTTCGGCCGGCGTTTCGTTCCATGATCCGAAGCCTGAGTGCGCGGCAACGACGGCTTTGCCAGCGATCTCCGGCGTGGCATCCAGGATGTCGCCAGCGCGCGGTCTGCTTGCCGCAACGGCCGCTACCAAGGCATTCAACGCCGTTCGGTCGCCAAATTCGATGCCGCGGGAATTGGTGCGATCCGGCTGGTAGAGGTCATGCGGCAGCGGAATTTTCGGGTGCCGCGCGTTGGCGGCGGTCCCGATGATGTCCGCAGGCCGCCGCAGCAGCATTTCCACCGGCACGGAATGGTCGGCGGCAACCGCAACAAAGGATGAATTGGCGCCGTTCTCCAATAGGCGCCGCACCAGATAGGCCAGCAGATCGCGGTGGCTGCCGACCGGCGCATAGGTTCGCCACGCGAGATCCGGAAGATCCTTGCCCAATTGTCCATACAGCGCGTCGCCCATGCCGTGCAGGCGCTGAAACTCGAAGCCGCCTTCGCCGCCTTCAAGTTCAACAATGGCGGCGACGGTAAGCGCGTTATGGGTGGCGAATTGCGGGAAGATGCGTGGCCGCAAATTCAGCAATTTTCGCGCGCAGGCGATGTAGTTCAAATCGGTCATCGCCTTGCGGGTGAACACCGGATAGCCGGGGAGGCCGCGCTCCTGCGCGCGCTTGATCTCGGTGTCCCAATACGCGCCTTTTACGAGACGTATCATCATCCGGCGGCCCAGCCCGCGCGCGAGATCATCGACGTAGTCGATCACGGCTTCCGCGCGTTTCTGGTAGGCCTGGATTGCAAGCCCGAACCCGTCCCAGCCTGCGAGCGAAGCATCGCCGAAGACGGCGGCGATCACGTCGAGCGACAGTTCGAGGCGGTCGGCTTCCTCGGCATCGACGGTGAAATTGAGATTGCAGGATTTTGCGCGGCGCGCCAGTTCCGCCAGCAGCGGAACCAGTTCCGCCATCACCCGTGCATGGCTGACCGCTTCGAAGCGCGGATGCAGCGCCGACAGTTTTACGGAAATGCCAGGCCGGTCGGGCAGGGGTTCTGTTCCGGCGGCTTTGCCGATGGCGTCGATTGCGCTGGCGTAGGATTGGAAATAGCGCTTGGCATCATCGGCCGTACGCGCGGCTTCGCCGAGCATGTCGAAGGAATAGCGGGGGATGCGGGCCGAATGTGGTCGCGCCCGTTCGAGCGCCGCCTCGATGGTCTCGCCGAGGACAAAATGACTGCCCATCAGGCGCATCGCCTGTCGGGTAGCGGCGCGCACCGCGGGAATGCCGAGGCGTTTCGTCAAACGCCCGATGGTGCCCTGCGGCGTTTCGCCGGGCTGGATCACCCGCGCCGACATCCCGAGCGCCCAGGCCGACGCGTTGACGAGAAAGGCGCTGGACTTCGTCTCGTGATGCACGAAGTCGCCCTGGCCGAGCTTGTCCTCGATGAATTGATCGGCGGTCCGCGCGTCGGGCACGCGCAGCAGCGCTTCGGCCAGCACCATCAGCGCCAGGCCTTCCTTGGTGGAGAGTGCGAATTCGCGAAGCATGTCTTCGATGCCGCCGAGGCGGTCATCCGTGGCGCGTATGGCACCGATCAACCGGGTTGCGGTCCGGTCGATCCGCGCCTCCTGTTCCGGCCCAAGCCGCGCCGCTCTGAGCAGGCGTGACGCGATGACCTCGTCATCGGGCGCGTAGGGGGCCGTGAACTGCGGCATTTTCGCATCAGATGTCATGGCATGACCCAAGTTCCACCGTTCTAGCACGGCGCTATCTTGGCACCGCCAAACCCACGGGATAATTTTCAAGAAAATCGGAGTCGCGCCAATCATGCGATCGGGTACGGAACCGCGTCGAATCCGCTTGCAGCTTGCAGGCATGGCCGCGCTTGCGCTTTCGGTTGCTCAGCCGGCCCAGGCGATTGAGCTCAGCCCCGAGGTCGCGGCGCTGTACAGCACGGTGTCGATCTATCCGCCGTCCGCCACCTCCATGACGGTCTGCTACGGCTTCGTTTGCCGGCGCCGCGAGATCCTCGATTTCACGCCGGCCGACCGCAAGGCGTTGACGCAACTGCTTGCCGCCGGCAAGGCATCGGCGGCGGCCGAGCGGGCGGCGGTGCAAAAGGCGGTGGTATGGTTCGATCGCCGTATGGGGCCGGTGATCGGAACCAACAAGCGCGTCCCCAAGGCCGACTTCCGCTATTTCGACGACAAGCACAATTACGATTGCTGGGACACCACGCGCAACACCACCAGCCTGCTGCTGGTGCTGCAGGAATGGGGCCTGTTCAAGTATCACACGGTGGGCGACCCGCATTACCGCGGCAATACGCTGGTGCTGCAGACGCCGCACAACACCGCGGTGCTGGTCGAGCGCGCGAGCGGTGTCGAGTGGGTGGTGGATATGTGGCCGCGCGGCTATCTGGAATTGCCCGATGTGATGCCGGTTCAGCAGTGGGTCAAGGAAGACTGAACTGCCACGCGCAAAGGCCGGGCAAAAGCGCCGCCGCTCTTGTCCAATAAGCTCAATCTCTTCTGAAGAGGATGTTGCGGTAGACTAAACCCCCGGATCGCGTCCGGAGGCTTTTCACGACGACGCTGCCGGCGTCAAACCTTGAGGTGTTCAGCCGAGGTCTTGCCGCGGTTGGCGACTTCCTCGTATTCCACCGTCTGTCCTTCATTGAGCGTCGAAAGACCGGCCTTCTCGACCGCCGAAATATGCACGAACACGTCCTTGCCGCCAGTTGAGGGCTGGATAAATCCGAAACCCTTGGTCGGGTTAAACCACTTCACGGTACCTTTAGCCATCACGTCGTCTCCGCAGGATTAAAAACAATCACGATCGGTCGGCCCCTGGAAACCGGCTTATCCGACGGGCGCACGATACGCGGGTTGGGGCAAGCTTGATAGCTTAAAACAACATCCTGAAAACCGCCGAAAACGCTGTGGTTTGTGGTGGGATCGCGGGTTTTGCCCGTTTCGCGGTCATTTGGCGCCGCAGGACGCCGCAAAAGCGGTTCCGGTTACAATTTTATTGAAATGCGCGAAGCGGCGCGAACCGGCGCGAAAGCAAAACCCCGGCCGCGGGAGCGACCGGAGCTTTGGACGACGCGAAGCCAGAGTTCTAATCAATAGCAGACGTTGACGGTGCGCAGGCGGTAGCCGAACGGGGTCCGGATCCGGCGAGTCACGTAGCAACCGTCATCGTCATAGCCGCCGACGTAGGCGATGCCGAAGGCGGGACCGAAGTGGTGATGATGGAAGCCGCCGCCCCAGCCGCCGCCCCATCCGAAACCCTTCGCGGAAGCAGCAGAGGGCGCCATCGTCATCGCGCTGAGGGAAGTTGCGGCAACAAGGGCCAGAGTAAGTTTGCGTAGCATAGTCGTTCTCCTTGAAAAGGCGCGCGCGGCGCGGGTTTAAGTCTCAGTCTTACCCATCGACCGTTCGTTGCATTGTCGAGCAGAGCGGTTCGAAAACAGCAGCGGAGAATTTTCTGAACGAATGTTCAGATGCGCGCTGCACGGCGCGCAATGTGTCATCCGGTGTTTCAATTTTGTTTCGTGAACACGTTAACGTTATGCCGCCGCGGCCGCCAGATCCTCCACCAGCGCCGACAAGCTTTTCGCGCTGACGGCCGCGCGGACCACCATCGGTTCGGCCCGGCCGCGGATGTCGACGTCATGCTGCGGCAACGCGTTGGGCGGGACGCCCGCGGTGCTGCGAACCTCTTCCGAGAAAATCACTTCGCATGACAGACTCTTGGTCATGTCCTGCAGCCGTGCGGCGACATTGACCGCGTCGCCGAGCGCCGTGAACACCATGTGATCGCGATAGCCGATGTCACCGATGATGACCTCGCCGCCGTGAACGCCGATGCCGAAGCGAATCGGCTCGCGCAAATCGTGACTCAAGAATTGATTTAGTTCGTCGACGCGGACCGCGATCTGCGCCGCGGCCTTCAGCGCCTGTCGGCATGCGGTCTGCGGAGTGACGCCGAGCCCGAACAGGGCCAGCTGCCCGTCACCGACGAACTGGTTGGGCTGGCCGCCGCATTCGATCACCGCCTGCGACACCGCGCCGAGGAAGCGGTTGACGATGAACACGGTGTCGAATGGCAGCCGCTTTTCCGCGAGTTTTGTGGAGCCGCGCATGTCCACGAACATGCTGACGAGATAGCGTTCCTCCCCGATACGCGCCGGACTGGAGGTCCGTAAGCTAGCCGCGGTGATCTGCGGCAAGAATATCTGGAAGAAGGAGAGATCGGTCTCAGGCCGCAATTGGCAGGCGAGGCGGATCGCCGGATCGGCGCCGGCGCCGACGCGGTTGAGCACGAACGCCTCGCGCTTGGACGGCTCCGGCAAGGAATCGCAGTCGCCGATCACGCGGATGCGGCAGGTCGAGCAGCGTGCGCGGCCGCCGCAGACGCTGGCATGCGGCACGTTGTTGCGCAGGCTCGCCTCGAGCACGCTGAGGCCTTTCGGCACGCGCACCGTCCTGCCATTGCCATAGGACAGCGTGATCATGCCGTGGCGGCGCTCGTTCAACGCGCGCACGCCGCGGCCGATCAAGGCCAGACCGATCAAGCCGAGATAACCGATCAGGAAGTAGTCGGTGATTTGGTCGAGCACCGCCTGCTCCGCCCATGTCCCGGTCTTTTCCCGCGACAGATTGTCGGCTCTCCACTCCCGGCTGCCGCTTTCCTCAACCACGCTTCGCCCGCCTTGATAGAGGCCTAGCATCGCCAGCGTCGGGATCAGCACCGCGGCGGCGAGCAGATAAGGTGCGGCGCTCTTGAACAGCGCCTTCATCCGCAGCCAGAAATACATCCCGATGCAGCCATGAAGCCAGGCCACGATCAGGACGATGAACATCAGCCACATCTTGTAGGGCCATACCACCCAATAGGCATAGAACACCTGCGGATAGAGCTTTTCGTGTCCGAACAGCGTCTGCCCAAGCCGCACGCCGGCGAGGTGAGTGATGATCAGCGCCGGAATGCTTAAGCCCAGCACGAGCTGCAGCGGCTCGATCGCCTTCCAGCGGAATTGCCGGCGCTCGTAGAGTGCCCAGATGCCGAGCCCGGTGTGCGCCAGCGCGGCGGCATAGAACACGACCGCAACGGGAAGGAATTGCCAGAACAGGGTGTGAAAATAGACCCCGGTCGCAAGCGCCTCCATCGAGACGTTGCCGAGCGCGTGGTTGACGAAATGGCTGACCAGATAGGCAAACAGCACCAGCCCGCACGCCAGACGGATCTGGCGGATGCTGATCCCGCGGATGAATTTGCCAAGCTGGGCCTGGAGCGATTCTGCCATGTGGTCCCGTCTGGGGTTGATCGGCAATATTAGAGTTTATTCCCCTCCAGGGCTATACGAGGCCGTTCTGTGGAGATAACGGCGGTGTTTGTTTGGCTATCGGCAACACCGGCGGCAGGAGGATGGGTCGCACATTGACACCCCAACCGGAGTTGGCGAAAAGGCGCCGTGACGACAGCCCCGCCGGAACACGCCAGCCCGAAACCACGCCGCCAGCTATTGGCCGTCGTCACGCTGATCGTAGCGCTGACAGTGATGCGCGCGGTCTATGCCGGTGCGATCGAGCTGCGCACCGACGAGGCCTATTACTGGACCTGGTCGAAGGAAAGCGTGCTGTCCTTCCTCGACCATCCGCCGATGATCGCCTGGTTCATCCGCTTCGGCACCGCGATCTTCGGCGACAGCAATTTCGGCGTGCGGTTTGCGGGCCTCGTGGCGATGCTGGTCACACAACTGCTGCTGGCCGATATCGTCCGGCGGGTGACGCATGACGTCCGCGCCGTGCTTCTCGCGGTGCTGATGCCCGAAGCGGCGATCTATTACGGCCTGCTGATGGCCAAGGTCGCGCCCGATGTGGCGCTTATCCCATTCGCGGTGGCAATGGTGTGGGCCTTGGTGCGGCTGGTCGAGAGCAACGACGCGCGCTGGTGGCTCGCCGCCGGCGTGTTCGCAGGGCTTGCACTGCTGTCGAAATTCACCGCCGTGATGCTGCTCCCCGCCGTGCTGGCGTTCATGCTGGTCCCGGACCGGCGGCGGCGCTGGCTTAGCAGTCCGTATCCATGGGCCGCCGGCGGAATCGCGGTCGCACTGTTCTCGCCGGTGCTGATCTGGAATGCGCAGCACGACTGGGCCTCGTTCCGATTCCAGTCCGTCCGCGCGGTGGCCACCCATGAACTGTCGCTGCGCACGGTGGGCGATTTCTTCGGCCTGCAATTCTTCCTGGTCGGGCCGATACTGCTGACGGTGCTGCTGTCGGCGGTCAGTTTGACGGCATGGCGCGGAATCCGGCAGCGCGACGCCATCGCAATTCTGCTTTCAGCTAGCGTGATCGTTCCGTTCGTCTATTTCCTGTGGAAGTCGCTGACGCTCCGCATCGGTGACACCTGGCCGATGTTCCTGTGGCCGATTGGATTTGCCGCTGCCGCCATCAACATCGCGATGTTGTCGCGGGAGGGCTGGCCGGCGTGGATGATCAGGTCGACTGTTCGCTGGGCCGAGCTCGCGGTCGCATCGGGCATCGTGCTCGTGGCGGGGGCGTTTCTGTATTCCGTCGCCATTCCGTGGAATTTTTTCGGCAAGGCAGACCCGATCGGCGGCGAGGCGGGCTACGAGCAGGTCGCAAGCCGGGCGCGCTCTGAGATGCAGAAGATTGGCGCCGGCTGGATCGCGACGACCGACTACCGCACCTATGCGATGCTGCGCTGGTATTTCAAGGATCGCGTGCCGGTGGTGCAGATCAACGAGCGCGGCCGCTTCACAGGCTTCCGCGGCCCGGACATGAATTCGATTCAAGGCCGGCCCGGTCTCTATGTTGCGCGCCAACCGGACCAGACCAATCCGGTCTGGGCAGCGACGACCGCGGTTCGCACGCCGCTGGCGCAAGTCGAACGAAGCTGGCGCGGGACGGTGATGGATACCTATATGTTGGAGAAACTCACAGGCTGGACCCCCGATCTGAATCCGCCGCCTGGTTCGCCGCTATATCGCTGGCGCGTGTTGGCGTTAAACGAAGGCGTAGGCGAGGAGCGAATCGCGCTTGCAGTTCCACAAAAATAAGAACCCTCAAAAGGAGCGGCACGAATGGTCTATTGGATATGGGTGACGGCGCTTTGGCTGTGCGCCGCTGCGATGCCGGCATCGGCTGCCGACTACCCAAATCACACGATAAAAATCATCGTGCCGTTCGCGGCTGGGGGCGGTACCGACGTGCTGGCGCGGATCATCGCGCAACATCTCAACGGCAAATGGGGCCAGCCGGTCGTGGTGGAAAATCAGCCCGGCGCTTCGGGCGCGATCGGCACCCGCGCCGTGATAAAAGCGCCCCCGGATGGCTATACTTTGCTGATGGCGTCGACCGGCGCGCTAATGGCGGTGTCGTCGGGTGGCGACGGCCTGTTCGATGTCAACAAGCTGCTGGCTCCAATCGCGCTCGGGGCAGCGCCGCCTTATCTGCTCGTGGTCAATCCAACGCTGCCGGTCAACTCGACGGCCGATCTGATCCGCCTCGCCAGGGAGAGACCGGAAGGGTTGATGTTCGGCTCCTCCGGCGTCGGCGCCGCGTCGCATCTGTCCGCCGTGCTGTTCGGTAGCGACGCCGGCATCAAACTGCTGCACATTCCCTACAAGGGCACGGGTCCTGCGGTAACCGACCTGCTCGGCGCGCGCATCGACCTGATGTTCGCGCCGGGACCGGTGGTACAGCAGTTCGTGCAATCCGGCCAACTCAAGGCGCTCGGCGTGACCGACACCCGGCGGTCGAAATTCTATCCGGATGTTCCGACAGTCGCCGAGAGCGGCGTGCCGGGTTACGAGTCGGTGGGCTGGTTCGGCTTGCTGGCGCCGGCGGGGACGCCGCGGGAGATCGTCAGCGAGATCAATCACGCCATTGTCGCTGCGATGGAGACCCAGGAATTCCGCGATCATCTGGCGACACTCGGCGCCGAGCCCAAGCCGCAGACGCCGGAAGAGTTCGGCCGCTACATCAATGCCGACGTGGCCAAATGGAGCAAGCTTGTGAAAAACAACGACGTCCACTTGCCGGGAGGAAAGTGATGCGGCTGGCCACTTTTACCGATGCGTTTTCAGGGCCGCGTTTTGGGATCGTGCGCGGCGGTCATGTCGTCGATGTGGTCGCCGCGGCCAACGCGTTGCGCCAGCCGGTGCCGGCGGCCAACGTCAAAGCCGCACTGACCAGCGGACCGTGGACACTTGCCGCTCTTGAGGCGCTTGCAACTTCAGCAGAGCGTAAGGGATTGCAGCGTCCGATTGCTGGCTTGAAATTCCTGCCGCCTATTCCAGATCCGTCGAAATTCTTTTGCGTCGGGAAGAACAACAGGAAACATCGCGAGGAACTCAAGGCCAACAGGATGCTGACCGAGATTCCGAACGAGCCGACCGGCTTCATCAAGCTCACCGACACCATGTCGGGTGACGGCGACGAGGTGGTCCGGCCCCACGGCATCACCACGCTCGATTACGAGCCGGAGCTTTGCTATGTGGTCGGCAAGCGCGCGCATGGCGTCAAAAAAGCCGAGGCGATGGACTATATCGCCGGCTTCACGCTGATGAATGACGTCAGCGCGCGCGAAATCCAGCAGCGCGAAGTCGCCTCGGGAAGCCGGTTCTGGACCGCGAAAAACATGCCCGGCTTCGCGCCGGTCGGCCCGTACATTATGACCATGGACGAGGTCGCCGATACCGACAATCTGTGGGTCACTTGCCACGTCAACGGCGAGCCGCGGCTGCGCTCGAACACCGGCGACTATCTGTACAAGATATCAGACGTGCTGGAGCATTTTTCCCGTTACGTGGTGTTCGAGCCCGGCGACTTGATCGCGATGGGCGCGCCGAGCGGGGTCGCGGTCGGCCAGCCAAACGCGGCCGAGCTTTACCTCAAGCCCGGCGACGACATGGTGATCGCGTTCGAAGGACTGATGTCGCTGCGCACGCGCATCGTCGCGCCACGCTAGGTCTGTCCGTTTTCGGACGCATCGTTACCGGGCGGAAAAAAAGGGAACCTTGCCGGGCCCGTGCGATTATAGCTGCGCAGGGATACCAAGGAGAGTTCGATGAACGGTCTGATTTATCTGGTTGGTCTGGTGGTCGTCATCCTGGCCGTGTTGTCGTTTTTCGGCCTGAGATAGGGGCTGGACCATGATCGCGGAAACCGACGTTTCCGGCCCGCTGGACACGGAGCCGAGATACCTGCAATGGACGCCCGTGATCGCGGGCGCGCTGGCTGCTACGGCGCTGTCCTTTGTGCTCGTCACATTCGCAGCCACGGTCGGATTGGGCGTAAGCTCAACGGCGCCGACCTGGCGGGACGCGTCCTGGGCGCTGTGGCTATTGTCGGGGCTCTATCTCATCCTGCAGGCGATCGTGAGCTTTGCGCTTGGCGGATATATTGCCGGGCGTCTTCGCCGTACGCTGGTTCCCGCCCCCTCCGACCACGTGGAAACCCGCGACGGACTTCATGGATTGACGGTCTGGGCCGTGGCGGTGGTTCTTGGCGCAATCGTCGCCGCATTCGTTGCTGTCGCAGCCGTCAATCGTCCTTCGCCCGCGACGCCAGCCAATGCTACCGCCGCCGAGCCGGTTTTGAGCTATGAACTTGATCGCTTGTTCCGATCGCCCCGCCGGCCTCCCAACGTTGACCTGCGATCCGAACGGGCTGAAGCCGGCCGGATCCTGCTGACGGCGTCCGGTCATGACGGCGTGAGCACCGATGACCGGGCCTATCTGATTCAATTGGTGGCCTCGGCCACCGGTCTGGCCCCCTCGGACGCCGAGCGCCGGGTCGACAACGGCATCGCCAACGCCAAGACTGCCCTCAATCGCTCGCGCCGCAGCACGATTATCCTGGCCTTCTCTTTGGCGACGGCATTGTTGCTTGGTGCAGTGGCGGCATGGGCGGCTGCCTGCGCCGGAGGCCGGCACCGCGACGGCGCTCCTCTGCCGGAGTGGATGGTGCATTCCGATCGGATGGCGCGCAGACGGATCGTGATTCAATAGACGCCATAGGCCTTGATTCTACGCTTCGGCGTCGCGCTTGCGCAGCAAATCCTTGGCGAGATCGCCAAGCGCCGGCCGCGGCAGCGCGGTGAACGGCAGCGGGCGCGTCACATCGATCGCGGCAAGGCCGAGGCGGGCCGTCAGCAGGCCATTCAGCACGCCTTCGCCTAATCGCTGCGACAGTTTTGCCGCGATGCCATGCCCAAGCACCTGCTGCACGAGGCCATCGCTTGCGGCCATGCCCCCGGTGATGGCGAGGTGCGCGATGACGTGCCGCATCAGCTTGATCAGGCCGAGCGTTCCCGGACGTCCGCCGTACAGCCGCGCCAATTGACGCACCAGCCGCAGCGACGCCGCGAACACGAACAGCACGTCGATCACCGCGCGCGGGCTTACCGCCGTGACGAGGGAGACGCGCTGGGCGGCGGTTGAGACGAGACGGCGCGCTTCCATGTCCAGCGGCGTCATCAATTCACGCTCGGCGAGACGGATCAGGTCGGCGCCGTCGATGATGTCGTCGGCATGGTTGGCCAGTGCGGTGCGTGCCCGCGCCAACTGCGGATTGTCGTGTGCGATCCTGAGCAGGTCCTGCACGATGCTGCGGCTCACCGCCCGGTCGTCGCTGAGCAGCGCGTCGGACGCGCGGCGATGCAGTTTCTCGATTGCGGCTAGCCGCGCCAGGCTGAAGGCTTCCCGCACCACGATGACGAGGAGGGCCAAGCCTGCGAGGATCGCAAAGCCCAGTCCGAGAAACCCAAAACCCTCGCTGCGCGCGAACAGATCTTCGACCAGATTGACGATGCCGAGCCCGGTGCCGAGCAGCACCAATCCGCCGAGCGCGGTCCAGAACAGCGCGCCCCAGCGCAAGCCGCGTCGCGGCGGCCCCACCGGCTGCTCGACCAGCACCGGCAGGAGGCCCGGATCGGCTTCCGGCGTGATCCGGATCGCGCCGCGCGCAAGGCGCCCCGGTTCGTCATCGGGATCGATCACGGCGACATGCGGATCGTCGAGCTTGAAGGTTGCGGGGCGGCGGTTTCGTTCACTCATCGCAGTCGGTCTCCGATCAGGAACTGGAGCGCGCGGTCGAGGCGGATGTGAGGCAGCGCGGGGCCTTCGGGCTCTTTGGTTTCAAGTCTGGGCGGACGGAAACGCAGAAACCGGAAGTCGGTACTGTCCGGGCTCGCGCTGGTCAGCCCGCGGAATGCGTTGTCGTCCCCGAACAATGCGTCGAGGTTGACGGGGAGGTCGCCGGGAAAGGTTGCGACCTCGGTCTCGCCATCGAACGTCTCATCGCCCGAGACCTCGCCATTCACCGGCGTGCCGAGTATCGAGGGAAGTTTTTCGCGGCCGCGCGCGACCGTCGCCTCGCGGGTGGCCCGGACGGCGGCCAGGGCGACGACGTCGACCGCGGCTCCGGCGACCTCGGCGCGGGTCGCCGCAGGATCCAGCATGCGCCTCAAGATCGCCTCCAGCCGGTCATGGCTTGAATGATGCAGATGATCGGCCTTGGTGGCGGCGAACAGGATGCGGTCGATGCGAGGGCGGAACAGCGCGCTGAAAAACGTGGCTCGCCCGATCCGGAAGCAATCGAGAATGCCCGCCAGCGCCGTCTCGAGGTCATGCAACGCCGCCGGTCCGGCGTTGAACGCCGCCAGCGCATCGACCAGCACGATCTGCCGGTCGAGCCGCGAAAAATGATCGCGGAAGAACGGACGGACCACCACGTCCTTGTAGGCCTCATATCGCCGCCGCATCATTGCCCAAAGCGATCCATCCGGCGCCGATCCATCGACCGCCACGTCGAGCGGCGCAAAAGTCAGCGCGGGCGAACCGGTGAGATTGCCGGGCATCAGAAAACGGCCCGGCGGCAACAAGCTCATGGCGAAGCGTTGGTCGCGGCAGGCGCGCAGATACTCGGTGAACAGCCTTGCCGCGGTCAACGTCGCCTGCTCATCCTCATGCGCTTGCGCGTCAAGAGTGGCGAGATGGGCGTGCCACTCCGCGGCCAGCCGCGCGCGCGGTTCGAGCCGCGAAAGCGTCAGACTTTCCGAGGACCATTGTTCGTAACTCTTGCCGAGCAGCGGCAGATCGAGCAGCCATTCGCCGGGATAGTCGACGATATCCAGGGTGAGCGTGCGATCCGCGCCATTTTGCCGCTGATAGTCGATCGCCAGCCGCAACTCGCTGATGTCCGTTGTCGAACTCGGCCAGCGGCGCGTCTCGATCAAGGTGCGCAGGTGATTTTCATAAGCGAACCGCGGCACGGCATCGTGCGGCTGCGGCTCCAGCCGCGCGCGGGCGATGCGGCCGGTCGCGAGCGATTCGAACACCGGAAAGCGTCCGCCGCGCGTCAGTCCGTGCACCAGCGCGGTGATGAACACGGTTTTGCCGGCGCGCGATAATCCGGTGACCCCGAGCCGCACCGTCGGATTGAACAGGTTGTCGCCATAATCCAGCAGCGCCCGCGCCGACAGCCGCGTTTGCTCGACGATTTCGGAGAAATCAGGTGCCATGTCGGGATGAGTGGCTCGGAGGTGGGGGCAAGTGCTGGAAAAACTCTAATGGAAAGTGGCGATTGGCGGGCGGAAATCAAGTTTCACTTCGCCAAAGCTCGTCATGCGCGGGCTTGCCGTCTTCGCTAAAGCTTCGCCGGCCTGACACTGAAGTGCCAGGCGAGCCTTGGCGTAGCCGGGACCCGCTTATCCATCCATCCTCGAAAGATTTTTGCGAAGCGGATGGATTGGCCGGGCTTCGCCTCGCCGAAAGGGCTTCGGCCCCGCAGGCGGGTCAAGCCCAGCAATGACAAAAAAAACTTTGGCGGTTCGGCTTGCGTTGACGGGCGAGGGGGTGTGATTTATTCGCTTGATCACGAAAGCCCGGACCCATCTCATGACTATCTTCAGGCTTAAGCAACTCGCCTCGACTTCCGCAAGCGCGGCGTTCGACGCGGTGCGCTGGAACTACGACCGCGCCGAGCTGATCGCGGACGGCGTCGTGCATGGCATCGGCGTGCTCGGCGGATTGATCGCCGCGACAGTCCTGATCGTGCTCACCGCCGTCTATGCTACGCCGCTCGAAGTCGCGGTTGTCTCGGTGTACGTCGCCGGTCTTTTAACCATGCTGGTGCTGTCGGCGACGTACAATTTGTGGCCGGTTTCGCGGGCCAAATGGGTGCTGCGCCGGTTCGATCATTCGGCGATCTATGTGCTGATCGCGGCGACCTACACGCCGTTCATCATGCAGGTGAGGGACAGCATCTTCGCCATCGCGCTGCTGATCGGCGTGTGGTGCGTGGCGATTGTCGGCATCGTGTTAAAACTGTCATTGCCCGGCGGTTTCGACCGGCTCTCGGTGGGACTCTATCTGGCGATGGGCTGGAGCGGGTTCATGCTGTATGACGCCGTGGTGGCGGCGCTGCCGATCATGGCGGTATGGTTCGTGATCGTCGGCGGCGCACTGTACAGTCTCGGCGTCATCTTCCATGCCTGGCAGCGGTTGCGGTTCCAGAATGCGATCTGGCATTGCTTCGTGCTGCTCGGCGCGGCCTGTCACTACACCGCCGTGCTCGATCTCGTGCTGACCTGACAACTCCAAAAAGCGAGGCGTGACGATGCAGGTTGCCGGCAAGGTGGTTGTGGTCACCGGAGGCGCCAACGGCATCGGCCGGGCGCTGTGCGAAGCCTTCCATCGCGCCGGCGCCGCCAAGGTCGTGGTTGCCGATCTCGACCTGGCAAATGCCGAAGCCGTTGCCGCATCGATCGATGGCGCGGCGTTCAAATGCGACGTCGGCCAGGAAAACGACATCCGCCATCTGATCGAGGAAACCGAGGCGCGCTTCGGCCCGATCGCGCTGTTCTGCTCCAATGCCGGCATCGGTGGCGGTTTCGATCCGCTGTCGGAAAATGCCGGCGGCAGTTCGGACGAGCCATGGGCGAGAAGCTGGGCGATTCACGTGATGGCGCATGTCTATGCTGCGCGGCATCTGGTGCCGAGGATGAAGGCGCGCGGCGGCGGCTATTTCCTCAACACGATTTCCGCCGCGGGGCTGCTGTCGCAGGTCGGCAGTCCGGCCTATTCGACAACCAAGCACGCCGCGGTGGGTTTTGCGGAAAACCTCGCGATCTCGCACCGCGCGCATGGCATCAAGGTTTCGATCCTGTGCCCGCAGGGCGTCGATACCAACATGCTGCGATCGATCCCGAAAGGCCCGCAATCCGGCGACGGCGATTTGACGCCGGAACAGGTCGCGCAGGATGCGCTGAAGGGAATCGAGCGGGAAACCTTCGTCATCCTGCCGCATCCGCAGGTGCTCGATTACATGCGCAAGAAGACCGAAAATTACGACCGATGGATCGGCGGCATGGCGAAGATCCAGGCGAAGATGCGCGAGACGTACAACAAATCGTAGCCCGGATGGAGCGAAGCCCAATCCGGGGTCCGCTGTCAGCTGCGTTCCCGGATTTCGCTTCGCTCCATCCGGGCTACGATTTTGCGTACAGCAGCGGCACCGCGGACTCCACCATCACCTCGATCAGGCTGACGCCGTCATGCGCGAGGCCGCGCGACAGCTCCGGCGCAAGGTGCGCGACCTGGCTGACCCGCACCGCGTCGCATCCCATGCCTTGCGCGATCCCAACGAAATCGATGCCCGGCAGATCAAGGCCGGGCACGCCCCGCACCTGCATCACCTCGCTGAACGAGCGCATCGCGCCGTAGCCCAGGTTGTTGATCACCACCACCGTCAGCGGCAGCTTGCGCTGAGCTGCGGTCCACAGCGCCTGGATCGAATACATCGCCGAACCGTCGCCGATCAGGCAGACCGTCCGAATCTGCGGACGGCCGAGCGCCACGCCGACCGACGCCGGCAGTCCATAACCGAGTCCGCCGCTTGCCATGGTGACAAAACTGTCCTGGCCGCGCATTGGAAGAAACCTGTTCATCAGCGGGCGATGGGACGGCGCTTCCTCGACCAGCATGGCGTTTGCTGGCATCAACGTCGAGAGCGTGTGCATCAGGAAATCGACCGGGATCGGATCGGAAGCTTGTGGCCGCGGCGGCAACTTGCGGCCTTTAATGACGTCGCGTTGGGTCGCAGGCAACAGCGCCAACAGCATGGTGAGGGCCGGCTTCATGGTGGCGACGATGCTGGCGCCCGAGGGAGTGATCGCGGCGGCCCCCGGGTCGTCGGTGATCTGGAAGATCTGCGTGGTGCCGTCGAAAACCGGCGCGTCACCCTCGACGTGAAACGTGAATACCGGCGCGCCAATCACCACGACCAGATCGTACTGGCACAATACATCGGACAATTGTCCCGGAGCGGCATGCAGGAAGCCGGCAAATTGCGGATGCCGTTCCGGAAAGCTGCAGCGCGACGAGAACGGGGAGACCCACACCGCCGCCTTGGCCTTCTCCGCAACCTGAACCATCAGGTCGACCGCCTGCGCGCGATCGATGGCGGGGCCGACGACGAGGGCAGGGCGCTTGCTGCTGTCAAGCGCTGCGGCCAGTGCATGCATGGCCTCCGGATCGGGGCCGAGTTCACGGCTGATGCTGCGCGCTTCGACCGGCTCTGCCTGATGCGTCCAGTCGTCGATCGGCACCGAGACGAAGGTCGGCCCGCAGGGCGGCTGCATCGCCACGTAATAGGCGCGCGCGATCGCCGCCGGCACGTCCTCAGCGCGCGCCGGCTCGACGCTGAATTTTACGTAAGGACGCGGAAATTCGGATGCGCGCTCCGCATACAGGAACGGCTCGAGCGGCAGGATGCTGCGCGCCTGCTGGCCGGCCGTGATCACCAGTGGGGTCTGATTGCGATACGCCGTGAAAATATTGCCGAGGGCGTTGCCGACACCGGCGGCCGAATGCAGGTTGACAAAGCCGGCGTTGCGGGTGGCCTGGGCGTAGCCGTCGGCCATGCCGATTACGGATGCTTCCTGCAGGCCCAGCACATAGTCGATATCGCCGGGCCAATCGCTCAGGAACGGCAATTCCGTCGAGCCGGGATTGCCGAACACTTTTTTGATACCGAATGCACGCAGCAGGTCCAGCGTCGCGTCCTTGACGCTGACGGATGTGCTGCTCGCTTTTGACTTCTCACGCGGCAAGGTGGCCGCCTCTCTTCACCTCTCCCATAGGGATAGGTCGGATATTACGCGAAGCGGAATATCCGGGTGAGGGGTTACGCTCTATCGATAGACCGTAACCCCTCACCCCTTCCTTCTCCCTACGGGAGAGGCAGCAGACCTGCGCTTGTGCGATGGCCGGGCATCTCACCACGTGGCACTGCCCTTCATGGTCGGCGCACCATCCGAATTCGCCGTCCACAATTCCATGCCGACGTAGGTGTCGTTGGCGTTGACGCTGAATTCGCCGGGGGCGAACAACGGCTGCACGCCGCGATAGATAAATTTCTTGGGGGCCGTGCCGCCGTGCAGCTTTGCGGCGAACTCCACCAGAAAGGCCGCCTGCATTGGGCCGTGGAAGATCAGGCCGGGATAACCCTCCACCTTGGTCACGTAATCGCGGTCGTAATGAATGCGGTGGCCGTTGAAAGTCAGCGCGGAATAGCGGAATAGCAGCACTTCATCCGCCATGTGGGTTTCGCGATGCTTTGCGGCTGGCGGCGGCGCGGCCGGTCTGGCCGGCGCAGGCGCGCCTGTTGAAACATCGCGATAGACGATATCCTGCCGTTCGCGGATCGCGACACCGCGCGGTGATGCAATCTCATGCTGAACCGAGACGAAGCACAGCACGCCCGTACTGCCGGCCTTCATGGTCACGTCCGAAATGCGCGAAGATCGCTTCATCTCGTCCCCGACCCGCAAGCTGTCGAAAAATTCCAGTTCGCCGCCGGCCCACATCCGCCGCGGCAGCGGCACCGGCGGCAAAAATCCGCCACGGGTCGGGTGGCCGTCGGGGCCGAGTTGCGACATCGGATAGATCGGTTGCGCCAGGCACCAATGCGCGGTGAAGGGCGCGGCGTCCCCCGTCTTCGGATCGCCGATCTCCATGAACAAGGTGGCACGCAACCCGCGCACGAGATGCGCGGTAACGAGGTCAGTCTTTTCCTCCGAGCGGTCGATCCATTGCCGCAAATGATCGAGGTCGAGGGTGGCGGGGGCAGCGGTCATGGCGATTTTGTCCCGGTGCGGATCGGTTTGGCGTCGCGGCGCCCGCCGATCGCAGGCACCGCGCCATAGTGCCTGACCTGATCGACCACAATCGCGGCGGGCGCAGGATAGGCGACCGGCCCGTTCGGCGTATCGACGTCGATGCGGCGCAGATGCGGATGGGTGGCGAGGTCGGCCATGGTGTTGACTTCCGCAAACGCGATGTCGGCATCGGATAGTCGCTGCAGCAGCTCGTCGCGCGTCAGCGCCGCAAACCTGTCGCCGACCGTCTTGTCGGTCAGCCCCCGATTGCGCACGCGTTCCACCATATTGGCGAACCTGGGATCGTCGGGCAGATCGGGCTGGCCGAGCACATCCGAGCAAAGCTTCTTCCACTCGCGCTCGCTCTGAATCGAAATCAGGATGCCCCTGCCGTCCTTGGAGGTGAACACGCCATAGGGCGCGATCGAGGGATGCGCCAGCCCCATGCGCTGCGGCGGGTTGCCGGCTTCGGCGTTGAGCAGCGGGACCGTCAGCCAGTCGGCCATCACGTCGAACATCGAGATTCTTATATCTGCGCCCTTGCCGTTGCGCCCGCGCCCGATCAAGGCTTCGAGAATCGCGGCATGGGCGGTGGCGCCGGTGGCGATGTCGACGATGGACAGTCCAACCCGCGACGGGCCGTCCGGCCCGCCGGTGATCGAGGCGAGGCCGCTTTCGGCCTGAATCAGCAGGTCATAGGCCTTGCGGTGCGCGTAGGGGCCGTCGTCGCCGTAGCCCGAGATGGTGCAGCAGATCAGCTTCGGATAATCCCGGCGCAAGCGTTCAAGCGAAAAGCCGAGCTTGTCCATCGAACCGGGTTTCAGGTTTTGCAGAAGCACGTCTGCGCTCGCGATCAAATCCTCCAGCGCCCTGCGGCCTTCCTTGGTCGCCAGATCGATGACGACGGAATCCTTGCCGCGATTGAGCCAAACGAAATAGCTGCTTTGGCCCTTGGCCGCCGCGTCATAGCCGCGCGCAAAATCGCCCTCCGGCCGTTCCACCTTGATGACATGCGCCCCGGCATCTGCGAGCCGCGATGAGCAGAACGGCGCTGCGACCGCCTGTTCGACGGCAATGACGGTCAGTCCCTCGAGCGGCAGCATCGGCATGTTCAACAAACTCTCCCCGTTTCCCGGGCGCGATGCAGCGCGCAGCTGTTGCGGAGCGTTGCTTCGCAGAACCGGGACCGTACCAAACACCGCATTTCGTTACCGCCCCGGCTCTACAGCGCACTCCGCCGCGAAGGGGCGGCGTGCCGCGCTGCGTCCGGGGAACGGAAGGCGGAACGCATCCTGATCACTTCTAATAAGAACGCGGCAGGCCGAGCACATGCTCGGCCAGATAAGACAAAACGAGGTTGGTCGAAATCGGCGCGACCTGGTAGAGCCGGGTCTCGCGGAATTTCCGCTCCACGTCGTATTCCTCGGCAAAGCCGAAACCGCCATGGGTCTGCACGCAGGCGTTCGCCGCTTCCCATGAAGCATCGGCCGCCAGCATTTTGGCCATGTTGGCTTCGGCGCCGCAATCCATGCCGGCCTCATATTTGCGCGTGGCCTCCCTGACCATCAGTTCGGCGGCGCGCATCGCCGCGTAAGCCTTTGCAATGGGAAACTGCACGCCCTGGTTCTGGCCGATCGGACGGCCGAACACCGCGCGCTCCTTGGCATAAGCGGAGGCTTTGGCGATGAACCATTTGGCATCGCCGACGCATTCGGCCGCGATCAGGATGCGCTCCGCATTCATGCCGGAGAGGATGTAGCGAAAGCCTCTGCCTTCCTCGCCGATCAGGTTTTCCGCCGGCACCCGCAGATCAGTGAAGAACACTTCGGTGGTCGCATGATTCATCATGGTGCGTATCGGCTGGATCGAAAGCCCGTTGCCCTTCGCCGCCTTCATGTCGACAATGAATACCGACAAGCCGTCGGTGCGCTTTTTGGCTTCTTCCTTCGGCGTGGTACGGGCCAATAGGATCATCAGGTCGGAATGTTCGGCGCGGCTGGTCCAGATCTTCTGGCCGTTGACGATGTAGCTGTCGTTGCCCTCGCGCCTGGCAAAGGTCTTCAGCGACGAGGTGTCGGTGCCGCTGGTCGGCTCGGTAACTCCGAATGCCTGCAGGCGCAACTCGCCGCTGGCGATTTTCGGCAGCCACTTCGCCTTCTGCGCGTCGCTGCCGTGCCGCAGCAGGGTGCCCATGGTATACATCTGCGCATGGCAGCCGCCCCCATTGCATCCGGCGCGCTGGATTTCTTCCAGGATCGCGCAGGCGGCAGATAGTTTCAGGCCCGCGCCGCCGTATTCTTCCGGGATCAGCACCGAGAGATAGCCGGCCTTGGTCAGCGCATCGACGAATGCCGAAGGATACGCCATCTCGCGGTCGAGCTTGCGCCAGTATTCGCCCGGAAACTGCGCGCAGAGTTTTGCGACGGCGTCGCGGATATCATGGAACTCGTCCTGTTCCGCGGCTTGATTCATCATCAGGAAATTACATTCTCTTATCAGGAAATCCGAACCGGCAGGCTTTCGTAGCCTTTCACAAAACTCGAATATACCCGCTTCGGTTCGCCAACAACCTCGATCCTGTCAAAGCGTTTCAGCATCTCCTGCCAGACGATCTTCAATTGAAGTTCCGCGAGCCGCATGCCGACGCAGCGGTGGATGCCGAAGCCGAACGACAGATGCGTGCGCGGCCGGGCGCGGTCGATGATGAAATCGTTCGGGTTGTCGATGACTTCCTCGTCGCGGTTGCCGGAGACGTACCACATCACCACGCGATCACCCTTCCTGATGGTCTTGCCGCCGAGTTCGGTATCGGCAAGCGCCGTACGCCGCATATGCGCCAGCGGCGTCTGCCAGCGAATGACTTCAGGGACCATAGAGTCGATCAGCGCCGGACTGTTGCGCAGCTTCTCATATTGATCTGGATTCTCGTTGAGCGCCAACACAGATCCGGTCATGGTGTTGCGCGTGGTGTCATTGCCGCCCACGATCAGCAGGATGAGGTTACCCATCAGATTGTCGGCGTCCATGTAGCGGGTGGCGTCGCTGTGCGCCATCATCGACAACAGGTCGTTGCGCGGCTCCGAATTGACGCGCTCGTTCCAGAGCTTTGTGAAATACGCCGCGCATTCGTCCATCTCGCGCCGCCGTTCCTCCGGCGACGACACCACGCCGCTCTTGGGCAGTGCGGTCGAGACATCCGACCAGCGCGTCAGCTTGCGCCGTTCCTCCCAAGGAAAATCGAACAGCGTCGCCAGCATCTGCGTGGTCAGTTCGATCGAGACGCGCTCGACGAAATTGAAGGTTTCGTTCCGAGGCAGCGAATCCAGAACTTTTGCCGAGCGCTGACGGATCAGGACCGCCAGCTCGTCGAGATGCGTCGGCGTGAACATCGGCTGCACCGTCTTGCGCTGCGCGCTGTGCTGCGGCTGGTCCATCGCGATAAAACTCGGCCAGTCGTAGCCGGGCGGCACGTCGCGGATCGCGATGCCGCCGTTGCGTACATCGGATGAATAGGTGCCGTGACTGGTGTCGACATGCATGATGTCGTTGTATTTGGTCACCGACCAGTACGGCTCGATTGGCGCGTTTGTGCAATAATGCACCGGCTCTTCGTTGCGCAGCCGCTCAAACCACGGCCACAGCGTATCGTTCTGAAACAGTTTTGGCGCGCCCGGATGAAAATCCTTCAACGGCGTCGAATAAGCCTCCTCACGGGCGGCGCGCAGGCGCTCTTTTCTGTCCGGCCGGATCGCGGTTTGAATATTCATAATTCGTCCATCCCGAAATCTTTTGACACAACTCAGTCGGCGATGTGGACCGGCAGCGTCTCGTAGCCTTTGACGAAGCTGGAATACACCCGCTTCGGCTCTCCGACTACCTCAATCTGGTCGAAACGCTTCATGATTTCTTCCCAGATGATCTTCAGCTGCAGCTCGGCGAGCCGGATTCCGACGCAGCGGTGAATGCCGAAGCCGAAAGAGAGGTGGGTGCGCGGCCGCGCCCGGTCAATGATGAAGTCGTAGGGCCGCTCGATCACGTCTTCATCACGGTTGCCCGAGACGTACCACATCACCACCTTGTCGCCCTTTTTGAACTGCTTGCCTTTGAATTCGATGTCTTCCAGCGCGGTGCGCCGCATATGCGCTAAGGGAGTCTGCCAGCGGATCACTTCCGGCACAAAGCTGTCGAGCAGCGCCGGATTGTCGCGCAGCTTGCGGTACTGGTCCGGATGCTTGCTCAACGCGTAGATACTGCCCGACAGCGTGTTGCGCGTGGTGTCGTTGCCGCCGACGATCAACAGGATCAAATTGCCGAGGAAGTTGCGCGGGTCCATGTCCCGCGTCGCTTCGGCATGCGCCATCATCGACAGCAGGTCGCTTTTCGGTTCCTGGCCGATGCGCTGGTCCCACAATGCCTTGAAATACGCTGCGCATTCCATCAGTTCGGCCTGCCGCTCATCCTCGGTAGCGACCACGCCGTCGGGGCCGGGCAGGGTGGTTGCGACATCGGACCATCGCGTCAGCTTGCGGCGGTCCGCCCAGGGAAAATCGAACAGCACCGCCAGCATCTGGGTGGTGAGCTCGATGGAAACCTTGTCGACCCAGTCGAACACTTCGCCCCGCGGGAGGTTGTCCAGGCATTCCGCCGAGCGTTTTCGAATGTTGATCGCCAGCTGGTCGAGATGCGTCGGCGTGAACATCGGCGCCACGGTCTTGCGCTGCGCGCTGTGGCGCGGCTGATCCATGGCGATAAAGCTTTCCCGGCGCAGGTCGGGCGGCGCGTCGCGGATCGTTATGCCGCCGAGCGCGGCGGCCGACGAGAACACCGTGTGATTGGTCTCGATCTCCATGATGTCGTTGTACTTGGTCACCGACCAGTACGGCCCGAACACGCTGTCGCGGCAATAATGCACCGGCGCTTCCTGACGCAACCGGTCGAAATACGGCCAGAAGCAATCGGTCTTGAACAACTCGGGATCGCCGGGGTCGAATTGTTCGAGCGGGATCGACCAGGCCTTGTGCTGCGCGGCCTGAATGGCATCCGCGGCGTGGTCGATCGTTCCATGCATCCGTCATCTCCCAACTGGCCCCGGCCTGATTGGCCCGGAAGGGTGGCCACGGCTGCGAATTACACCCCGTTGCGGGCGTCAGGGCAAGGGCGAGTTTATGCCTCTTCTCAGCATCCTCGGCCCGTGACATGGTTATCTCAAGAATGAAGGCTTTGCGCGTGATCCGCGCATCAGACCGGAGCAAACCACCGATGATCCCCAACGCGCAACGAATGTTCAATTTCGATCTCGGCGAGACCGCGGACGCGATTCGCGAAACGGTCCGGGACTTCTCGGCGCATGAGATTGCGCCGCGCGCGGACGAGATCGACAAGAGCAATCAGTTTCCGCGTGACCTGTGGCCGAAGCTCGGCGAGCTCGGACTGCACGGGATCACGGTCGAGGAGGAATATGGCGGCTCGGGGCTCGGCTATCTCGAGCATTGTATCGCGGTGGAGGAAATCTCCCGCGCATCGGCGGCGGTCGGCCTGTCCTACGGCGCGCATTCCAATCTCTGCGTTAATCAGCTGAGGCGCAACGGCAGCGACGCGCAAAAGCGCAAATATCTGCCGAAGCTGATTTCCGGCGAGCATGTCGGCGCGCTGGCGATGTCGGAGCCGCAGGCGGGGTCCGACGTGGTCTCGATGTCGACCCGCGCCGACAAGAAGGGCGACCGCTACGTACTCAACGGCAGCAAGATGTGGATCACCAACGGACCCGTTGCAGAGACGCTGGTGGTCTATGCCAAGACCGATCCGCAGGCGGGGCCGCGCGGCATCACCGCCTTCATCATCGAAAAAGGCATGAAGGGATTTTCCACCGCGCAAAAACTCGACAAGCTCGGTATGCGCGGCTCCGACACCGGCGAACTGGTGTTCGAGAACTGCGAGGTGCCCGAGGAAAACGTGCTCGGCGAGGTCGGTCGCGGCGTCAACGTGCTGATGTCCGGTCTCGACTACGAGCGCTCGGTGCTGGCCGCGGGTCCGTTGGGGATCATGCAGGCCTGCCTCGACGTGGCGATGCCCTATGTGCACGAGCGCAAGCAGTTCGGCCAGCCGATCGGCAGTTTTCAGCTTGTGCAGGGCAAGATCGCCGACATGTACACCACCATGAACGCCTCGCGCGCCTACGTCTATGCGGTGGCCAAGGCTTGCGACCGCGGCGAGACTACGCGCGAGGATGCCGCCGGCGCCATTCTCTATGCCTCGGAGAAAGCCACGCAATGCGCGCTCGACGCGATCCAGCTGCTCGGCGGCAACGGCTACATCAATGACTATCCGACAGGGCGGCTGCTGCGCGACGCAAAACTGTATGAGATCGGCGCCGGCACCAGCGAGATTCGCCGCATGTTGATCGGGCGCGAGCTGTTCGACAAATCCGCCTGACGCGACGCCCAGCCGAATCGGATACAAACGCCCAATACATGATCTGGAATTATTCCTGTCTGTTTTTCCCGTGGAGCCGATCGCGTGAATCAGATGAGCTCGGTGCCGCGGCATCCGCCGCCTGCGTCCCTGTCGTTCTTCGGCGATCGTGGAGAATTTCGCCGGCTGGTGACACGCGGTGCGGCGCTCGAGCTCCTTACCGTGGGGTTCTATCGATTTTGGCTCGCGACCGACATGCGCCGTCATTTGTGGGCGAACACGGATATCGATGGTGACGCCGCGGAGTACACCGGCCGTGGCAGGGAACTTCTGATCGGCTTCCTGTTTGCTATGGCAATCATCGCGCCGGTCTATCTCGGATATTTTATCGCTGGCCTGGAGACGGAACGCATCAAGGCGTTTGGCAGCTTGCCGCTACTGGCATTTCTTTACGTCTTCGGTCAGTTCGCCATCTTTCGCGCGCGCCGTTATCGGTTGACGCGCACGGTTTGGCGCGGCGTACGCTTCTGGATGAGCGGCTCGGGTTGGGCCTATGCGGCACGCGCGGCGCTGTGGGGGCTCTTGATGATACTCACGCTTGGCCTGCTGTTGCCATGGCGTGAGGCGGCGCTCGAGCGTTACAAGATGGCGCATTCCCATTACGGCGACCTTCAGGGCAGTTTCGAAGGTCGCGGCTGGGAGTTCTTCAAGCGCGGCTGGTGGTTGTGGCTGCTGACGCCTGTCGCCCTCTATGTGTTTCCGCTACTGCCCTTTGTTTACGGCGCGTTCAAGGCTGTACAGTGGCGCTGGTGGCTCTCGGGTATCCGCTTCGGCGGCGTGCGCCTGGAATCGACGTTGCGGCGCGGGCAGTTGATCGGTCTTTATTGGAAAGTCATCGGCTGGGGCCTGCTGTTAGCGGCGGCCTTGCTGGCCTATCTCGCGCTGTGCGCGGTTTTGGTCGCGAGCATGGATGGAACGCCGCTCGATCAGTTCTTCAAGCCGGGGATGTTTCTGAAAAGCACCCCGCTGTGGCTGCTGGCCGGCCTCGGCTATCTGGTGACGATTCTCAGCCTCAACGTGGTGATCCGGGTTTATCTTGTACGCGATCTGTGGGCGAGGGTGATCGCATCGAGTTCGGTGCATGGCATCGAGGCGGCGGCAAATGTCTCGGCGCAGGGCGAAGTTGCAAACGCCTTGGGCGAGGGCTTTGCCGACGGACTCGACGTGGCCGGGTTTTAACGTTGAACGGGGATCGCACCGGAGCGGACGCTGCAAACGATCCGGCGGCGGATCGGCCGGGCGGCCCTTCGTTTTATTTCAACGGGCAGTCGAGCCGTCGCCACGCCGTGTCGCTGACGTTGCGGGATCGGCTTGAAATCAGCGAAGGTGCGGAGGTGCTCGCGTTGTGGTCGTACGCCGACATTCGCCGCGCCGACAGTCCATCCGGAACGCTGCGCCTGACCTGCCTGACGGCGCCGGCGCTGGCGCGGCTGGAGATCCGCGACAAAACCCTTGCCGAGCAGGTGATTTGCCGCAGCTTGCGGCTCGATGAGGCGTTGCCGGGCCGGCGCGGCATCGCGGCCATCGTCGGCTGGTCGCTGGCTGCGGCAATCTCGATTGTCGGGATCGTCATGTTCGGCGTTCCGCTGGCGGCCGATCGCCTGACGCCGCTGGTGCCGCAGGCATTCGAGCGGCGATTGGGCGATGTGGCGGAGGGACAGATCAGGCTCATGTTCGGCAGTAGGATTTGCGATCATGGCGCGGGACCTGCCGCCTTCGCCAAGCTCGTGAACACCGTGCGTGAAGCGGGTGGAATGGATACGTCGGTGGAAACCGCCGTGCTGTCGACCCTCATCCCGAATGCGTTCGCGCTGCCCGGCGGCAAGATCTACCTGTTCAGCGGGCTCTTGGCGAAGGCTGAAAATGCCGACGAGATCGCGGGCATTCTTGCGCACGAGATCGGCCATTTGAAACATCGCGACGGTACGCGCAATCTGATCTACAACGGCGGCACCTCGTTCCTGATCGGATTGCTGTTCGGCGATATCACGGGATCGGGCGCCTTGATCTTTGCCTCGCGGTCATTGGTCACCGCGTCCTATTCGCGCCAAGCCGAATACAATGCCGATACGTTTTCAATCGACGTCATGCATGGCCTCGGCCGTTCGTCCAGGCCGATGGGGGAATTGATGTTTCGCGTGACCGGTAACGAAGCGGATAAGGGTCTATCGTTTCTGGCCGGTCATCCGCTGACCGAGGACCGCCTGGCGCGCATGAGCAAGGACGATCGGCCGCCAAGCGGGCCGCCGCTGTTGTCGCCGGAGGAATGGGCGTCGCTCAAGCAAATCTGCGAGTCAAAAAGCTGATCGGCCTATTCCGGCGGCAGGTTGTTGATCTTCGCGACCCAGATACGTACGTCGGCAAGCACCTGCGGCAACACCTCCTTGACTTCCTGAACGGTCATGCCGGCCCTGACGCGCGGGTCGTACAGGAGGTTCATGATGTACTGGTCGTAGACGTCGAAAAATCCCATCTGGACGCTGTCGTTGAACATGGTCCAGGGCACCGAGTTGGTATCGTTGATCGGTCCCAGCGACTGCAGCAGTTCCTCATAGGCGCAATCGAGGAAGGTGAAATCGCCATTGTCGACGGTAAGGATGACGTCGGAATGCTCGATCTCGTATTTGTCGTTCTTGCGGAAGCCGGACAGGCATTGCGGGTCGAGGTTGCTGCGAATCTCGCGCGCGCGGTCGGTGCCGTAGAACGCCCCGATGGTGCGATACAGATCGCGGTCGCGCACCAGCTTGACGATGACGTTGGCGTCCTCGCGGCTGCCCACCATCGCGATGTCGAGATGCCGGACGCGAAGTGCGATGTCGGCGACCACCTTGGCGAGTTGCGCCTTGCGATTGCTGCGGCGGACGCCGTCGGCGTATACGCGCACCGGCGCATCGTATTTGCGGACACGGTCGACCCTTCCTGCCAGGTGATATTCCGCGCCGAATGCGGTCTTCAGGAAGCCGTCGATGATTTCGCCGTCGGTGAAGAATTTTTTTTCGGTGCGCTGGCGCGCGGTGACAGCGGCGATTTCCCCGGCCGCCGCTTGCCGCACGATCGCGCAATCCGCCGCGACGCCGGTCAGAGCCAGCGTAAGGAGAAGCAGGCAGGCGAAGCGGTTGCGCATCCGGCGACGCTGCCGCAATCACGCCCCGCATGCAAGGACAGGCCGATCAGTTTTTCACGACCACCGTGGTCCCGACCCGCACCCGGCTGTAGAGGTCGGTGACGTCGTCATTGGTCATGCGGAAGCAGCCCGAGGAGACCGCCTGTCCAATGGTTTCCGGTTCGTTGGAGCCGTGAATGCGATACAGCGTCGAGCCGAGATACATCGCGCGCGCGCCGAGCGGGTTGTCGATGCCGCCATTCATGTGGCGCGGCAGGTCGGGACGGCGGCGCAGCATCTGCGACGGCGGCGTCCAGCTCGGCCACTCCTTCTTTGCCGAAATCCGATGCACGCCGCCCCAGCGAAAACCGTCGCGGCCGACGCCGATGCCATAGCGCAGCGCCTGGCCGCCGGGCAGAACCAGATAGAGCCGCCGCTCCGCCGTATTCACTACAACGGTACCGGGCGCATAATTGCCGGCGTAGCTGACCGTGGTGCGTGGGATCGGGCTGGAGCCTCCGCCGGGCGTGCGGAAATTCGGACCGCCGCCCATGATGTCGCGCATGTCGAAGCCTTGGGCTGAGGCAGCGCCGGTTCCGGCCAGCAGCGCCGCGGCGGCAACAAGCAAAGCAAAAACGCGGGTCATTCTTCTTCCTCGCAAAAACCGGTTTGGTCGCGAGACAGGCCATAAAAGGCTCGATTTCGCAAGCCACGGGCGCGTGAGCGGTTAATTTCCCCTTCAAGCGTTGCCGAAACACTACGCCTGCGGAACCGTGGCGCGATGCCAGCAATGCGCCGATGGGCTTTGACGGCAAGCTGGAACAATGGTTGATCTGCCCCGCGGTCAAGAAACGTTAACGGGAGCGGAACGATGAACGGTGCGGAAAGCCTGGTGCGAACCCTGGTTAAGGGTGGCGTGGATGTCTGCTTCGCCAATCCCGGCACCTCGGAGATGCATTTTGTCGCAGCGCTGGATCGCGTCGAGGGCATGCGCTGCGTGCTCGGCCTGTTCGAGGGCGTGGTAACGGGCGCCGCCGACGGCTACTTCCGCATGAAGGGGACGCCGGCCTCCACGCTGCTGCATCTCGGCCCCGGCCTCGCCAACGGGCTTGCAAATCTGCACAACGCCAAGAAGGCGAATTCGGGCATTGTCAACATCGTCGGCCAGCACGCGGTCTATCACATCGGCTATAACGCGCCGCTGACCTCGGACATCGAAGGCTTGGCGCGGCCGATGTCCGCTTGGGTCCGCACCTCGCCGGACGCAAAATCCGTGGCGCGCGACGGCGCCGCTGCTATCGCCGCCGCCAAAAGTTCGCCCGCGCAAATCGCGACACTGATCCTGCCCGCCGATACCGCATGGAATGAGGCCGACGCCATCGCCGAGGTGCCTGCGGAATCCCAGCGCGTGAGCTATTCCCCGCAAGCGGTGGAGCAGGCGGCAAAAGTGCTGCGCGGCGGCGAGCAGACATTGTTGCTGCTCACCGGCGGCGCGTTGACCGAGCACGGGCTGGCGCTGGCCGCGCAGATCGCCGGCAAGACCGGCTGCAAGGTGATGGGCCAGACCTACAATCCGCGCATGGCGCGGGGTCGCGGGCGTTTTGCCATCGACCGTATTCCGTACGTGATCGAGGCGGCGCTGCCGATCTTGAAGGACTTTAGACATATCGTGCTGGTCGAGGCCAACGACCCGGTCGCATTCTTCGCCTATCCGAACAAGCCGAGCCTGCTCAAACCGGAAGGCTGCGAGGTTCACCGCATGACCTCCGGCGGCGAGAATTCCGTCGCGGCGCTGGAAGCCCTCGCAAACGCGCTCGGCGCAAAGGCTCAAGATGCAAAGCCGCAGCAGATGGTGGAGCTTGCAAAACCGACGGGAGCGCTGACTCACGCTTCGATCGCGCAGGCGATTGCGATGGCTATTCCCGAAAATGCCATCGTGGTCGACGAATCCATCACCACCGGCCGCGGTTTCTTTCCGCCGACGGCGGCGGCCAACCAGCATGATTGGCTGCAGAACATGGGCGGCTCGATCGGCTTTTCGACGCCGGTCGCAACCGGTGCGGCGGTAGCCTGCCCAGACCGCAAGGTGATCTGCATGGTCGGCGACGGAAGCGCGATGTACACACTGCAGTCGCTGTGGACGCAGGCCCGCGAAGGCCTCAACGTGCTGACCATCGTATTCGCCAACCGGATCTACCAGATTCTGCGCGGCGAGTTCGACGGCGTCGGCGCCGGCGAGCCGGGGCAGCGCGCGCTCGACATGCTGAAGATCGACCGCCCGGCGCTTGACTGGGTGTCGCTGGCCAAGGGCATGGGAGTTAAGGGCCGCGCAGTTGCCAATGTCGATGATTTCGTCAAGGCGCTGACGGAAGGAGTGGCTGAGCCGGGCCCGCGGCTGATCGAGGTGCAGATGTGAGGGTTGATGGGGAAGTCGCGATGAAAGTGCTGCAATCGGTATTCTTCAGCACCTTGCTGCTGGCGACGGGACCGCTGTCGAACGACGTGCGTGCGCAACCCGCCTCGGCGGTCGAAGCGGCCTACACTGCGCTCTTAGGCAATCCAAAAGTCATCAAGACGCTCGAGGACATCAAGGCCGATGACGACCGGACCCTTGCCGAGCAGAAGCGCATCACCGAAATCCCGGCGCCGCCGTACAAGGAGAGTGTCAGAGCGGCATACTACCTGAAGCGGTTTCAGGAACTCGGCTTCAAAGACGCTGCGATCGATGCGGAAGGCAATGTAATCGGCTTGCGCAAAGGCAGTGGCGGTCGACCCAAACTGGTGGTCTCCGCGCATCTCGATACGGTGTTTCCGGAAGGTACCGACGTCACCGTAAAGGAAAAGGACGGCATGATCCTCGCGCCCGGCATCGGCGATGATTCCCGCGGCCTGGCGGCGCTGCTCTCCCTGATCCAGGCCATGAACGCCAACGAGGTCAAGACCGTCGGCGACATACTGTTCGTCGGCACCGTCGGCGAGGAGGAACTCGGCAATCTCCGAGGCGTCAAGGCATTATTCCGCAATCATACCGACATTGACGGGTTCATCTCTATCGACGGCCTAGGCATCACGCGCATCGTCAACCAGGCTACCGGCAGCCACCGCTACGAGATGATTTTCAAAGGGCCGGGCGGGCACTCGTTCCAGGAGTTCGGATTGCCGAGCGCCATCCACGCCATGGGCCGCGCGATCGCAAAAATCTCCGAATTGCAGCCGCCCAAGGAGCCGAAGACCACGTTCACGGTTGGCACGGTCGTCGGCGGCACCTCGGTGAATGCCATTGCCGCCGAAGCGCGCATGGCGGTCGACATGCGCTCGGACTCCATGGAAGAACTTCTGAAACTCGAAGCGAAGCTGCTCGATCTCGTCAGGGATGCCGCCAAGGAAGAAAACGCACGCTGGAATTCCGACAAGATGACGGTGGAGATCAAACTGATCGGCGACCGGCCCGCCGGTATTGTCGCGTTGGACTCGCCGATCGTTTTAGCCACCCAGCGCGCCGTCGCGACCATTGCGCGGGCGCCGCGCGTGACGTTTGCCGGCTCCAGCACGGACTCCAACCTGGCGATGTCGCTCGGCATTCCCGCCGTCACCATTGGCGGCGGCGGCGAGGGCGGCAACTGGCACTCGCGCAACGAATGGTACAAGCCGGTTGATGCGTATTTCGGCCCGCAAAACGCGCTGCTGACGATCCTGGTGCTGACCGGGCTTGAGGGCGTGACCACACCGGCGCTGCAGGTGCGGGCGAAATAACTCCACGTCATTCCCGGGCGTCGCGCAACGGATCCGCGCGCAGCGGCCGCCGGTGGCGAGCTCGGAATCCAGAAGTGATAGACTACCTCTGAATTCCGGGTCTGCGCCCCCAAAGTGACGCATCCGGGAGTGGCGGAATTTCTCTTCGACATCGAAGGCGAAATGCGGATGAAGGCCCAACGACTGAAAGTGACCCTGGAAAAAGGCGACACCGTCTCCGCGCTGCTGCTGCGGCCGGAAAATGCGCGCGCCTGCTTCGTATTGGCCCATGGCGCCGGCTCCGGGATGTCTCACCCGTTCATGGAGACGGTTGCGACCGGCGTGGCCCAGCGCGACATCGCCACGCTGCGCTACCAGTTCCCGTACATGGAGAAAGGCAGCAAGCGGCCCGATGGGCCTGATGTCGCGCATGCGGCGGTGCGGGCCGCCGTCGCCGAAGCGGCGCGACGCTGTCCCGGACTGCCGCTGGTCGCGGGCGGAAAATCCTTCGGCGGCCGCATGACCTCGCAGGCGCAGGCGATCGCGCCGCTGGCGAGCGTTCGCGGACTGGCCTTTCTCGGCTTCCCCTTGCACCCGCCCGGCAAGCCGTCGGTCGAGCGGGCTGCCCACCTTTCCGAACTCAAGATCCCGATGCTGTTCCTGCAAGGCACGCGCGATGATTTCGCAGAGATGGCTCTGCTCCAGCCCGTTGTGAAACGCCTCGGCGCCCTGGCGTCGCTGCATCTCGTGCAGGAAGGCGATCATTCCCTGCACGTGCCGGCGCGGTCGGGACGCAATAATTCGGAGGTGATGAACGAAGTGCTGGATGCGCTGGCGGCCTGGATCGGCGGACTGACGGCATGAGCCTGACCTACGCCATCCCGGACCTGCACGGCAGGTTCGATCTGCTCTGCGATGCGCTCGCGAAAGTCGCCGATCATGCGGCAGGCCGCACCGGCACCATCGTCGCGCTCGGCGACTACGTCAACAAGTGGCCGGACAGCAGACAGGTGGTCGAGCGCATGCGGGCCGGCGCGTTCGACGGCTGGCGGTTCTTCCCGCTCAAGGGCAACCACGACGCGATGATGGTCGAGGCGTTGCGGGACCCCGCGAAAATGCGCGAGTGGATCGAGAAGGGCGGCGATACGACGATAGAGTCCTACGGCGGCGACCCGTCGGCCATTCCGCCAGCCGATGTCGCATGGCTTGACGGTCTGCCATTGATGCACACCGACGCGCACCGGATTTTCGTTCACGCCGGCCTCGATCCCGACGTCCCGCTGGACGCGCAGGCGGAACACACGCTGCTCTGGAAGCGCTATCCGAAAGGTTACAAGCGCGGTTTTGGCGACCGCCACGTCGTGCACGGCCACAACTCGTTTGCGAACGGGCCGGAACTGTATGAAGGCCGCACCAACCTCGACACCCTGGCTTGGCGCACCGGACGGCTGGTGACAGGCGTGTTCGATGACACCAAGCCTGGGGGACCGGTGGACTTTGTCGTGGTGAAGGGTCCTCCGGCGTAGGGTTAGCCGACCGGTCTGCCGCAAGGTCATGGCGCCGCATGTCTACCGCGCTGCGGCCTTTTCCCTTTGGCACTTGAACCGGCAGCCGCCGGCCGCGACATATCCAAAGGAGCAAACCCGGGAGACGCGGCTATGACCCACTGGAACGATACCATGGTGGACAGGCCGGAATCGGACGGCGCAATCTACGCCACGGGCTGGTCAATCTCCGCCCTGGCCGTGCTTGGCGTGATCCTCGCGGTGTGGATTTTCGGGATTTAGGCGCGAGGCCCTCATGGTGAGGAGTGTGGAACGACGCGTCTTGGACCATGGAGCCGGCGCCATCGATCGAGACGCCTCGCTTCACGATGCCCCTTAAGGATGAGGTCCGAGATTCCGCTCCGCCTGCTTCACGCGTCTCGAACGTGAGCCACGGGTGCGGTGGTTAGGATTCAGGCGAGCGGAAATTGATCTAATCTTTCCTACAAGCCAGCCGGCCATGGAACCCGTTGCCGCCGCCGCGATTATCTCCTCAAGGAATTCCAGGAGGCAGCCATGTCACATCATTGGCGATCTCACGTCGGCAGGGCCGACGTGATTGAGGGCGCAGGCGATCACGATGTCGAGTATTTCGGCGGCTGGGTCATCAGCGCGGCCTTGACGGTCGCGACCTTGCTGGTGGTCTGGCATTTCCATATTTGATCGCGCCTGACGCGACGCCTTCTCAAAGAAAATCCCGCAGCCGGGCGATTTCAACGATGTGCTCCGCGGACAATACCGCGCTGACGAGATCGGCCTGCGGCGAGGTGTGAATCTCATAGAGGTGACGCTGGCCGACCGGCTTGGCCAGGAACTGGCGGATGCACTGGTCGAGCGAGCCGTCGACGATCAGATAGGGTCGCGCGCCAAGCGCGGCGCTGACGCGCTCGTTGTTGAGCGACGGCCATTTCCGCAACATCGCTGGAGCGTTGAAATCGATGTGAACGGTGGTCTCGGACATTCGCGCATCCCTGTTGGCGCGAAGGCTTAACCGATTCGATGGTGATGGATTATGGCGAGAGCCGGCCGTGGCAGCGATGATTTCAAACTGTCTCGCAATCGGCGGCTTGTTCGATCCCCTTGTCGGGGCGGACGCTTACCGCAGGCGGAACCGATTTGCGGTCTGCGGCTGCGGCCATAGCCTCTTTCGCCGACTTCGGTACAATATGCGATCCAGAGCTCTCACGGTGGGTCATGTTATGAAACGACGCGGGTTTATCGTGGGATTGTGCGCTGCGTTTTCTGCGGGCTTGCCGCAGGCTTTCGCTCAGCGCAATTCGCGCACGGTCGGCATATGGTGGAGTCCGCTCCAGGTGCGCGAAATACTCACCCGTTACAAGGGACTACTTGCAGAACTTGGTTGGGTGGAAGGTCGAAACGTCACGTTTCAGGTTCGAGCGTGGGACGGCGATACGGCAAACATGCGGCTACAAGCGGATGAGCTGGTCGCCGCGCACGCCGATGTGATAGTGGCGCTGAGCAACCCGGCAGTTGCCATCCTGAAGCCGGTGAGCGGCAATGTACCCATCGTGTTTGGCATGGTCGCCGATCCGGTCGGAAGCGGCTTCATCGATAATTTGGCGCGGCCCGGTGGCACTATCACCGGGTTCACCAATTTCGAGGCGTCGATGGGCGGCAAGTGGCTCGAGGTGCTGAGAGAAGCTGCCCCGACAACCACGCGTGTGCTGGTCCTGATGCATCCAGAAACGGCCGCACACAGGGAATTTTTTCGAGCGATAGAGAGTTTGGCCGCCCCCCTCAAAGTTGAAGTAACCACCGGCGGTATTCACAACAGCGCCGAGGTAGATCTCGCATTCGCTGAATTCGCTGCAAAAGGAAGCGGCGGGGGCGTCATCGCATTGCCGCACGCTATCACGGAGGTCAATCGCGATCGCATCATTCAACAGGCGACCACGCATCTGATGCCATCGATATTTGCGTTCGAGGCCCATGCCTACGCAGGCGCGCTTGCAACTTACGGCATCGATCGCACCGATACCATCTTGCAGACGGCAAATTATGTCGATCGTATTCTTCGCGGTACCAGGCCTGCGGACCTGCCGGTTCAAGCAGCACAAAAATTCGAGTTGGTCGTCAATCTCAGGACGGCAAAGGCGCTGGGCCTTGCCCTATCGCCGGCGTTGCTTAGTCGTGCCGACAAGGTCATTGAGTGAGCCCGGAATACTCTCTAAGGAGACTCGGCCCGCTTCGCCGCTCTACCCGATATTATTTGACGGTGCTGGTGGACGCACAAGGGATCGAACCTTGGACCTCTCCCGTGTGAAGGGAACGCTCTCCCGCTGAGCTATGCGTCCGGGATTGTCGTACGATTTCAAGGCCGGAAAACCGGCCGCCGCACCTCGTCAGAGCCGCGATTTACGGAGTGCGGGGCGGGGCTGTCAAGCACGGCGCGTCAACGGCACTGCGATCTTTTCGCCGGTCACGCCCCCTGCTGCCGCGCCCGCGAGGCATGCGACTGCAGCGCGCGGATGCGGTCGGCGAGCGTGCCGCCCATCGGCACCACATTGCCCGGGGCGCCATCATCGGCGGGCACGTCGTTGGCCGGTTTCAGCGCGATGGGCGGCGATGCCGGTTCGGCGGCGAGGATGGCGTCGATCGCCGAATTCGGGCCTTCCAGCTGCATCGCGAGTTTTGCGACTTCGGCGGCGATGTCGTTGATGCGCTCGCGCAGCAGCGCGTTTTCCATGCGCTCGGTCGCCCAGGAGCTTTCGGCCTGCTGCTGCATGGCGGCAAGGTCGCGCTGGGCTCGCGCGCGCTCCTCGCGGGCGATGCCGAGCTGGTCTTCGAGCGCGAGTTTTTCGCTGCGCAGTTTTTCCATCGCGGGCGATGGCTTGCCGCTGTTCAGTGCCGCGATCTCCTCGCGCAATTCCTTCTCGGTCTCGCGCAGCTGCTTGTTCTCATATTCGCGCTCGGCGAGCTGCTTGCCTTGCGCCGCGAGGCGGTTTTCCAGGTCGCCGATGCGGCCATTGAGCATCTCGGCTTCCTTGACCTGCAGCATCAGCTGGCGGTCGAGATCGGTGACGCGATGGTTCAAACTCTCTACGCGCTCGCGCGCCTCGGCAAGCTCGCGCGTGGCGGCGTCGGACTGGCCGCGCTGCTGCTCGAGCCGGGCTTGGGTTTCGGAAAATTCCTTTTCGGCCTCGCCGACACGGGCCTGCAGCGCGTCGATCTGGGCGCGCACCGTGACCAGTTCGACCTGGCGGGTTTCCGCCACCATCGATTTGTCGGACAGGTCGTGGTTGAGTTTTGCAAGCTCGGCCTGCTTCTCGATCAGCGCGGTTTCGGCGCCGCGCAGCAGCTGCGTCTTGGCGGCGAATTCCTCTTCCGTTGCGCGCATCTGGTCCTTGATCGCCTTCTCGCGCGCCTCCAGCTGGAAGATGGTCGCGGTCTTCTCGCCGAGCTCGAGCTTCATGCGGTTGATGGCGTCGGATTTCTTGCCGAGTTCGGCGAGCTGGCTGGTGGTCTTGTTGCGGAGCTGCTCGACGCTCATCTCCAGCCGCCGCGCCGACATCGCGAATTCAGCGCGCAGCTGGTCCTTGTCGGCCTGGATTTCCGCCATCGACAGCGGCGTCGCCGCTTCCAGCCGTTTGGTGGTCAGCCGCACCGCGCGGTTATGCACCAGCGGCACGATCATCAGCCCGAACAACATCGAAACCAGAAAACCGATCGCCAGATACATGATCGGCTCGATCATCGCGCATACTCCCGCACAGAGAATTCGTCGTGGTTACCAATATGCTAACGGAGTGCGCAAAGGCTAGCCAAATGCGGCGTTAACGTGAATCCGTTAACTACGCTCCATTCTCCGTCATGGCCGGGACAAGCCCAGCCATGACGATGGAGTGAACGCTCAAAACGGGTTCCAGGTCGCGTTCGGCGTGTATTTGAGATAGCCGATATTGGCGCCCAGCCGCAAACCGATGCCGGAACGGATCGGCACCAGCACGATGCCGTTGGCGGTCAGCGCGGTCATGCCGAAACCGCCGACGATATAGGCCGAGCCGTTGATGCCGGCGAAGCGCTGATAGATCGCCCCGGTCGACGGCAAATTGTAGACCAGCGTCATGGTTCGCGCGCCGTCGCCGCCCCAGTCGAAGCCGACCGAGGGTCCCTGCCAGTACACCCTGAGGTCGCCGGCGTTTTTGGTGTAGAGCGTGCCTTCGCCATAGCGCAGGCCGGCCACGAAGGCGCCCGAGCCTTCCTCGCCCAGCACATAGCCGTTCGGCAGCCCCCATTGGCTGACCGCGCGCTCGATGATCGAGGCGAGGCCGCGCGACACGTTGCCGAAGAATTTGTGGCCGGCGCCGAGCAGTTCCTCGGGGCCGAAGGTGTCGGGGCCTGCGGGCGCGCGGGGCGGGGGCGGGGGCTGTGCGGCGGGCTGCTGGGCGGATGCCGGGATCAGGGCGCACAGCATCGCGGCGAGGATCGCCGCGGCAAGGCGTGATGCGAAAGTCATGAAACCACCCCTGGTATTAAAACCCCTGGTATGAATCCTGGCCGCCACTTTAACCGGATGATGACCTGCCCGGCGGTAGATAGCGTCCATGTCCCCTCGACTCGGATGTTATCGGCATCAACTATGACGGCACGGCGGCAGGAAAGAAACGGTTTGCGCGCGGCGACGGCGTTTATTGCGCTGCTTTGCGGCATCGCCGCAATGTCGGGCCCGCAGCCCGGGGCAAGGGCGGCGACCACCGAGCGGGTGGTGGTCGACCGCTTTACCGGGCTGGCGCTGGGCGGTTTCGACCCCGTGGCCTATTTCACCGAGGCGCGGCCGGTTGCCGGCCGGGCCGGGTTCGAGGTTTCCGAGGCGGGCGCCGTCTGGCGGTTCCGCAACGAGGGCAACCGGGCGTTTTTCATCCGCCATCCCGAGATCTACGGCCCGCAATTCGGCGGCTATGACCCGACCGACGTCGCGCGCGGGGTCGCGGTCGCCGGCCAGCCGCAGTTCTGGCTGGTGGCCGGACAACGGCTGTTCCTGTTCGGCCGCGCCGAGACCCGCGAGGCCTTTGCCGCCGACCCCGCCCGCGTGCTGCGCGAGGCAAGGCAGCGCTGGCCCGGCCTGAAAGAGACGCTGGCGCGTTAACCGGCCCGATGTTGGCGGCCGCGGCGCCCGCAGTGTATCAAGCAGCAGAGCGCCCATGATTCGCCTTCGGCTCCTGCAGGAACAGTTTTGATGTCCGGCCCTTCGTCTTCCGGCCCCGCTCCCGACACGCTCGAACTCGCCGCGCTGCTGTGCTCGCGGGTGTGCCACGATCTGATCAGTCCGGTCGGCGCCATCGTCAACGGGCTCGAGGTGCTGGATGACAATCCGAAACCCGACGACCGCGAATTCGCGCTCGAGCTGATCCGCAAGAGCGCGAAGACCGCCTCGGCGCGCTTGCAGTTCTGCCGGCTGGCCTTCGGCGCGGCGGGTTCGGCCGGCGCGCAGATCGACATCGGCGACGCGCAGACCATGGCGCGCGGCCATCTCGAGGACGACAAGACCAAGATCGCGTGGAATCTGCCGCGCGAATTTTTGCCGAAGAACAAGGTAAAACTGCTGCTCAACATGATGGTGATCGCGCAGCAGACCATTCCGCGCGGCGGCGTGCTGACCGTCGATCCGGTGGGCGCCGGCGAGAGCGCCGGCTTTCGCGTCGCGGCCAGCGGCCTCAATGTGCGGATGCCGCAGAACATCGCCGACATGCTGAGCGCCGGCCCCCTCGGCCCGGTCGATGCCCATGCCGTGCAGCCTTATTACACGCGGCTGCTCGCGCAAGCCTGCGGGCTGAACGTCAGACTCGCCGCGGAAGGCGACGCCGTGGTGGTGACGGCGGCGTAACGTTTTACTCCAATGTCGTCCCGGCGAACGCCCGGCGTTCGCCGGGACGACGTGGAGAGGTTTGCGCGCATCGCATTTTCCTTCCTCCAGGCGAGCGTCATCGCTGCCCGCAAATCGCTTCACGTGAGTGGGAGGTTCAGTTTCTCCTCCCGCACAAGGGGGGAGGGAGCGGCACGCCGAAAGGCGCACAGGAACAGGCCGCGGCATGTTTTCCGGATCGCCGGAAAACAGAGGCACACGGCAACGCCTCTCGGCGCACCGCCGCGGCGACTTCTTCGACCCTGGGACCGTGACTTCCGGCAGCAGGCGCGAGCAAGCTCGCTGATCCGGGCAGGTTTCCCCGCCCTTCACCCGCTCCCGTCCAGCCCGAAGGCAGCGCCCCGTAGTGGGCACGGACGGTTACCCAAGGCCCCCCGGGTGCGCGGGGCACGACCCCCACGCCCGCAGGCGCCGCATCCCGCCCCGCGCTACAAGCGTCCCGGCAACGCCCCTTTAACAGGGACGGGATGCCTAGGAATTTAGCTTAGTAGGAAGAAATGTCAAGCAGGCGAAACATTAAATTTTCGCGGCGGGATTGTGTCCCGGGCCCAACCCAGAACCGTGGCCGGGCTTGTCCCGGCCATCCACGTCTACTTGCTTCACCTG
>Ga0081539_10000472_pt1 | contig 85180 bp, 87 predicted proteins | sample TabmetS4T2R2_FD_71023 | JGI IMG/M metagenome (GOLD analysis project Ga0081539, IMG submission 71023) | Tabebuia heterophylla rhizosphere microbial communities from the University of Puerto Rico - S4T2R2 | ecosystem: Host-associated > Plants > Roots > Rhizosphere ...
CGGCCTCCGGCTCGACGGTCCCGACCCGCGGCCTCCGGCTCGACGGTCCCGACCCGCGGCCTCCGGCTCGACGGTCCCGACCCGCGGCCTCCGGCTCGACGGTCCCGACCCGCGGCCTCCGGCCCCCGGACTCCAGCCTAGCGACGACCACCGACAGACTCGGCGCCCTGAACGGCAACCGGGATCCGGTTCACCCGGCCAACCCGAGCGAAAGGGACTCTCGTGCGCCGGGGGTCCCCCGATTTCCAGCGTAACGAGCTGCACCGACATCGCGGCTGCTTCGGGCGGCAACTGGGAACGGATTCATCCCCCAGTTCGGGCGAATGGGACTTTCGTGCGCTTGGGGGAGGGTTTCGGCAAATCGTGTAGGGCGTTCCAGGGCGCCACCCCGTTACCGCGGCCAACTTGATCAGTTCTGGTCAAACAATCTGCGGCCTGGTTGCCACAGGTCAGCGCGTCTCACCCTTGTGGACAACTCGCACCGCACTGTCCTCTTCGCCACACAATCTTTAGCAAAGTGAACGATATGCGTTAGCCTTGCTAAGGAACCTGTGTGAAGGGGGGCACTGACGTGTCTCGTGTGCGGTCGCTCGCCGAACTTGGCCCGCACTACAAGTGGATCGCGTTGTCGAACACGACGCTCGGGATGCTGATCGCGACGATCAACTCCTCGATCGTGCTGATCGCGCTGCCGGACGTGTTCAACGGGATCGGGATCAACCCGCTCGACCCCGCCAAGACCAGCTACCTGCTGTGGATGATCATGGGCTTCCTGATCGTCACGGCCGTGCTGGTCGTCAGCTTCGGACGGCTGGGCGACATGTACGGCCGCGCCCGCATGTACAACCTCGGCTTCCTGATCTTCACGATCTCCTCGATCCTGCTCGCGGTCACCTGGATGTCCGGGGACGCGGCCGCGCTCTGGCTCATCGGCTGGCGTGTCGTCCAGGGCGTCGGCGGCGCCTTCCTCATGGCCAACTCCAGCGCGATCCTGACCGACGCGTTCCCGCCCAACCAGCGTGGCCTCGCCCTCGGCATCAACGGCGTCGCGGCCGTCGCCGGGTCGTTCCTCGGGCTGGTCGTCGGTGGGCTGCTCGCGCCGGTCAACTGGCACTGGGTGTTCCTCGTGTCCGTGCCGTTCGGTGTCATCGGCACGATCTGGGCTTACCTCCGGCTGCACGACACCTCCGAGCGGCAGAAGGCGCACCTCGACTGGCCGGGCAACATCACCTTCGCCGTCGGGCTGATCGCCGTCATGGTTGCGATTACCTACGGGCTTCAGCCGTACGGTGGTCACTCGATGGGGTGGACCAACCCGTGGGTCCTGGGGGCGCTGATCGGTGGCCTCGCGGTGCTGGGGTTGTTCGCCTGGATCGAGCTGCGGGTGGCGAACCCGCTGTTCAACCTCTCGCTGTTCCGGATTCGCGTGTACAGCCTCGGCAACATCGCGAACCTCATGGCGTCGCTCGGCCGCGGTGGGCTGCAGTTCATCCTGATCATCTGGTTGCAGGGCATCTGGCTGCCGCAGCACGGCTACACGTACGAGCAGACGCCGCTCTGGGCGGGCATCTACATGCTGCCGATGACGGTCGGGTTCCTGATCTCCGCGCCACTGTCCGGCATGCTCTCCGACCGGCGCGGTGCGGCGTTCTTCACCACCGGCGGCATGGTGCTGACCGCGGTGACGTTCTTCCTGCTCACCGAGCTGCCGGTGAACTTCCCGTACCCGCTGTTCGCCGCGGTGCTGGTGGTCAACGGGATCGGCATGGGGATGTTCACGTCGCCGAACCGCGCGGAGGTCATGTCCGCGCTGCCCAGCGACGCACGCGGCGCGGGCGCCGGCATGACCGCGACGTTCCAGAACTCGGCGATGGTGCTGTCGATCGGCGTCTTCTTCAGCCTCATGATCGCGGGGCTCGCGACGTCCCTGCCGGCGGCGATGAGCACCGGCCTGACCTCGCACGGCGTGCCGGCCGACGCGGCGAACCAGCTGGCGCACCTGCCGGCGGTCGCGGTGCTGTTCGCGGCTTTCCTGGGCTACAACCCGATCCAGCACCTGCTCGGCGGCGCGCTCGGCTCTCTGCCGCCGGACCAGGCGAACTTCCTGACGGGGCACAGCTTCTTCCCGAGCCTGATCACCCAGCCGTTCGCGGACGGCCTGCACGTGGCGTTCTGGTTCGCGATCATCGCGAGCCTCGTCGCGGCGGCGGCTTCGTGGTTCGGCCGGCCGCGCAGTGGCAAGGCGGGGGTGGTGGACCCAGTGCCGGCGGTAGCGGCCTCACGGGCCTGACCTGCGGTTTGCCCGTGTCGATAGTGGGCCTTGCCGCGGAGCATGGCGGACTGGCTCGGCAGCGGCCTGACCTGCGGTTTTCCCGCAAGATCGCGCCCTCCGTTACGGGGCAGCCCCCACCCATCCCGGGGGGCAGCCCCGGCGCCATTCTATCGGTCGCGGGGGACGGGATCCGGTCGTGACCTGCACCAACGGACCGTTCGTACGGGCTTGACCGGATTGGGTGAGTCAGTGGGAGGCGCGGCGCTGGGCCACCGCCGCGGCCTGGATTCGGCTTTTCAGGCCCAGTTTGCGCAGGATGTTCGACACGTGGACGCTGGCCGTCTTGACGCTGATGAACAGTTCCGCCGCGATCTCCGCGTTCGTCAACCCGCGTCCGACCAGGGTCAGCACCTCCGCCTCGCGGGCGGTCAGGCCGTCCGGGTCGGACGCCGGCTCGGGGGCCACGACCGTGGGCAGGCTGACGCGGGCCCGTTCGGCCAGGGCCTGGATGTCCTCGATCAGTGGCACGGCCTTCAGCTCGGCCGCGATCTCGGCGGCCTCGCCCAGCGCGGTCACCGCCTGCTGCCGGGACCCGCGCGTCAGCAGCACCGCCTCCGCCCAGCGGAAGCGGACGTAGCCCAGCAGGTACCGGTCGTGCGCCGCGTCCACCTCCTCCCATGCGGACGGAGCGGGTGTCGCCAGTCGGGAGAGTTCGGCGCGTGCCAGTGCCAGGTACCGCCGCGTCCTGGGCAGCAGCAGAGCACCGTCGGCCTGCAACGCCGCGAGGCGGGCTTCGCCGGCTGACAGGATCTCCTCGGCACGGGCCAGCGAGTCCGGCAGGCCCGCGTCGGCCTCCACCCGGGCCCCCACCCAGACCACGCGGGCCGCGCGGTGCTGGTTGTCCGCGGGCAGCACCACCCGCAACCCCTCCCGGACCGCCTCGCGGGCGTCCGCCCAGCGGCCCTCGGCAACCGCCAGCAACGCCTGCAGGGTCGACAGCTCCGTGCCGTGCTGCACGTCGTCCTGGCCGGTCAGCACCGCCGCGCACGTCGCGAGCAACACAGCGGCCGCGGCCAGGTCACCGCGGCGCAACCACAGGTCCGCCCGCGCCAGGTCCATCGGCAGCCGGGTGAACGCGTCCGCGCCCTGGTCGGCCGGGTCGTCGGCGGCGTCCAGGGCCTCGTCCCAGCGGCCCAGCTCCGCCAGCGCCCGCACCTGGTTGCCCACGATCAGCAGCAGGTAGAAGTCGAAGCCGAACTCGCTCGCCCGCGCGATGCCCTCGCGGGCCAGCGCCAGCGCCTCCGCCGGCCGGTCCAGCCACACCAGCGCCTCGGGGTGGTTGGCGTAGTTGACACCCAACAGCCGCGGCACCCGGGTCTCGTTGGCGAGCGCCAGGTGCTCCCGCATGTACGACAACCCCTCCTCGACGTGCCCGGTGCCGATCGACGAGATCGCCAGCACCATCAGCCCGCGGGCGTAGGACGTCTTGTCGCCGGCCGCCGTCGCCACCGGCAGCAGCTCACGCGCGAACCGCAGCGCGTCGCGGTGCCGGGACGACAGCATCGCCAACCCCGCCCGGTGCGCCATGATCGCCACCCGCGACGGCGAGTCGTCCGGGATCAGCTCCAGGGCGCGCAGGTTCGCCGACCGCGCGAGTGGCCAGTCCGCCGACGCCCACGCCCGGTGCGCCAGCTCCGCGTACGCCACCGCCACCTTCTGCGGCTCACGCGACGGATCCAGCAGCGCCAGCCGCTCCCGCGTCAGCTCCACCGCCCGCCGGTTGCGGCTCGCGATGCTCGCGGCCGCCGCCGCCCGCTCCAGCAGCGTGTCCAGGTCCAACCCGGTCAGCGACGACGGCTCGGCCGCCTCCCGCCACCGCCGCAGCGCCCGCTCGTAGTGCGCGTGCGCCTCGGCGTGCGCGAACGCGGCGCTCGCCGACTCACCCGCCCGCACCGACGCGACCAGCGCCTCGTCGACCTCGCCCGCCGCGTCCCAGTGGTGCGCCAGCTCCGCGACCGGCGTCGGCCGCGCGGCCAGCAACCGGGCCACCCGCGCGTGCGCCGCCCGCCGCTCGCCGGGCAGCAGGTCCGCGTAGATGGCCTCGCGGATCAGCGCGTGCCGGAACGCGTAGCCGTCCTCGCCGGCCACCAGCTGCCCGTGGTGCACCAGGTCCCGCACCGAGCCGCCGATGTCCACCTCCGACAGCTCGGCCAGCTCCGCGAGCAGGTCGTGCGACACCGTACGCCCGATCACCGACGCCAGCCGGGACAGCTGCCGCGCGCCCTCGGTCAGCCGGGCGAGCCGGGTGATCACGACCTCCCGGACCGTCTGCGGCACCTCGCCACGCGCCGGCCACGCCGCGATCAGCTCCTCGGTGAAGAACGGGTTCCCCTCGGCCCGCGACAGCAGCACCGTCACCATCTCCCGGCCGGGTTCCACACCCAGCAGCCCACGGGCCAGCGCGGTCGTCTCCGACGGGGTCAGCGGGGCGAGCCGCAGCCGCTCGGCGTGCGGCAGCCTGGCCAGCTCGGCGACCATCCCGGCCACCGGGTGGTCGCGGCCGACCTCACCCGTGCGGTGCGTGCCGATCTGCAGCACCGGCGCGTGCCGCAGCGCCCGCTGCAGGAACACCAGCAGGTCCCGGGTCGACGCGTCCGCCCACTGCAGGTCCTCCAACACGAGCACCACCGGCTGACCCGCGCCGGCGATCGTCTCGGCGACCCGCCGGAACTCGGTCGCCCGGTCCGCGGTGCCGGTGAAGAACTCCCCGGGCAGCGCCTCGTCGAACGCCGCGTAGGGGATGTCCGCCTCGAGCTGCAGGCAGCCCCCGGAGAGCACGGTCGCGCCCTCCCGCGCGGCCCGGTCCGCGAACTCCTGGACGAGCCGGGTCTTGCCCACGCCCGCGTCGCCCTCGACCAGCACGAGGCGGCCGGTGCCGGCCGCCGCGTCCGCCAGGGCGTCGGTCAGCACGGCCAGCTCGCTCCGCCGGCCGATCAGGTCCGGCACCGACACCCGTCGTGACACGCGGACAAGTATGCGGGGGGACTAAGTCACCGGTAAGGCCGATCTGAGGCAATGCCCAATGTGCCCAACCCCCTGGTCGGGACAGTATTGGTCGCGGTGAGACGCAGGGAGCACGACATGATCGCCACCACGGTCGGCGGGTATCCGTTACCGGACCGAGGCCAGGACTGGCCGCCGCTGCCGGAGCAGGAGCACCGGCCGCTGCACCAGGCCGTGCTGGCCGCGCTGGGTCGGGTCGCGGGGAAGCGGCTGCTCGATGTCGGCTGTGGTGTCGGACTCTTCCTGCGGGCGGCCGAGCGGCGGGGAGCGCTGGTCGCCGGCACCGACACCGCGGTCGCGCGGCTGGAGATCGCCCGCTGGGCGTTGCCGGACGCCGACCTGCGGGTGACCGCGCCGGCCGACGCGCTGCCGTTCGACAGCGGGACGTTCGACGTGGTCACCGCGAGGACGGCGGACGGGAGCGCCGTCCTCACCGAGCTGGCGCGGGTGGTCCGCCCCGGTGGGCTGGTCGCGGTCGGAGGCTGGGTCCGACCGTCCGGCTGCTGGTCGGAGACGTTCGCGGGCCACCTGCGCCGGCTCGAGCTGCTGCCACCCGCGACCGGCAGCGACGGCGGGCTCGACGGCGCGCTGCGGTCCGTGGGGCTCACCGTGCGCGGGGGCGGTGACGTCCGCTTCACCGCCGCGTTCCCGCGGCCCGGCGCGGCGTGGTCGGCCATGCTCCGCTGCGAGGACATGCTGCGGGCGATCCGGCTGGTGGGGGAGGGGCCGGTGCGGGACGCGTTCGCCGCGTCCGTGGCCGCCACGACCGCGCCCGACGGCACCGTCCTGCTGCCCAAGACGTTCCGGTACGCCGTGGCCACGGTTCCGGTGTCCACGATGTGGGCGCCCGTCGACCGGTTGGATAACGAATCGGGCTCGGTATCCGGGGCCGGAGCCTGACCCGCGCCACCCGCTGACCGGCGAATACGCTGCGGGCATGGCATCCCCGCCCGAGCAGCTGCCCGATCGGTGGCTCACCATCCCGAACGCGCTGAGCGTGATCCGCCTGGCGCTGGTGCCCGTGTTCCTGTGGCTGCTGCTCGGCCCGGAGGCCGACGGCTGGGCGCTCGCCGTGCTCGTCTACTCGGGCGTGTCCGACTGGGCCGACGGCAAGATCGCCCGCTGGCTCAACCAGGCCAGCCGGCTCGGCGCCATCCTCGACCCGGCCGCCGACCGGCTGTACACGCTGGCCACGGTCGTCGCGTTCGTGCTGCGCGACATCATCCCGCTGTGGTTCGCGCTGGTCCTGGTCGGCCGGGACCTGATGGTCGCCGTCTGCATCTGGGTGCTGCGCCGCAACGGCTTCGGCCCGCCCGAGGTGACCTACATCGGCAAGGCGGCCACGTTCAACCTCATGTACGCGATGCCGCTGCTGCTCATCGCCCAGGGCAGCTCGGACTTCGCCACGATCGCGCGCCCGTTCGCCTACGCGTTCGTCGTGTGGGGCAGCGCGTTGTTCGTCTGGTCCGGCCTGCTCTACGTGGTGCAGACGCGGGCGGCACTGCGACTGCGCACACCGGCCCCGCCCCCTCTACCATTCGGCCAAACACCGAGCGCGGAGGAAGTTCAGTGACGCCGGAAGACCTCAAGTACACCGATGAGCACGAGTGGCTGACCGTCACCGAGGGCAGCACCGTGCGCGTCGGCATCACGGCCTACGCCCAGGACCAGCTGGGTGACGTCGTGTTCGTCGAGCTGCCCAAGGTGGGCGCCGCGGTGGAAGCGGGCACGCCGCTGGGCGAGGTCGAGTCCACCAAGAGCGTCTCGGAGATCTTCGCACCGCTGTCGGGCACCGTCGTCGCGGTCAACGACGCGCTCGACGACGCCCCCGAGCTGATCAACTCCGACCCCTACGGTGACGGTTGGATCGTGGAGATCAACGCCGAGGATCTGAGTGCCCTCGACGGGCTGATGGACGCGGCCGCCTACCAGGAGCTCACCGAGAAGGATTGATCAGGGGAGTCACCTCCGTGAGCCCTGATCGCGCACGGTAGGTTGGCTCAAGTACGAAGTAGGACCAGCAGGAGGAGAGCTCAGGTGAGCACCAACGACGGGCCCGGCGTGCCGCCGGAGCAGTCGCCGGAGCGGACGTCCGTCTTCCGGGCCGACTTCCTCGACGCCGAGGGAACCGAGCAGCCAGCACCGGAGCCTTCAGTCGCCGGTGTGGACGCGTTGCCGGCTGGTTCGGCTCTCCTGGTCGTCAAGCGCGGACCGAACGCGGGTTCCCGCTTCCTGCTCGACCGTGACACCACGAGCGCGGGGCGGCACCCGGACAGCGACATCTTCCTCGACGACGTCACGGTTTCCCGCCGGCACGCGGAGTTCCGGCGTGAGGGCGGCGAGTTCGTGGTGATCGACGTCGGCAGCCTCAACGGCACCTACGTCAACCGGGAGCCGGTCGACTCGGCCGTGCTCGCCGGCGGCGACGAGGTGCAGATCGGCAAGTTCCGCCTGGTGTTCCTCACCGGCGCCAGCGCGCACTAGGACCAGTCCGGAGGCACAGGTGACGGCGGCCGGGCGGCCAACCGGCGACCGGCTGAGCATCGGTGCGGTGCTCGGCCGGCTTCGCGAGGAGTTCCCGGACGTCACCATCTCGAAGATCCGGTTCCTCGAGTCGGAGGGGTTGGTCAGACCGGCCCGCACCGCCTCGGGGTACCGGCAGTTCACCGTGGCCGACGTCGAGCGGCTGCGGTTCGTCCTCGCCGCGCAACGCGACCGGTACCTGCCGCTCAAGGTCATCAAGGAGCAGCTGGACGCGGCCGACGGCACGCCCGACCGGCCGCGTGTGCTGCGTGCTGTGCCGGCCGACGGGCTGCCCACCGCGGAGGACTTCGCCGAGCGGTCCATCCGGCGGATGACGCGGGAGGAACTGCTCGAAACGGCCGGCATCGAGCCGTCCGTGCTGACCGAGCTGGAGGAGTTCGGCCTGATCAGACCGGGTGAGGCCGGCCTGTACGACACGGTGTCCGCGCAGATCGCCACGACCGCCCGGGCGCTGGCCGCGTTCGGCATCGAACCCCGTCACCTGCGTGGCTTCCGCGCGGCCGCGGACCGCGAGGTCGGGCTCGTCGAGCAGATCGTGGCGCCCGTGCGCAGGGACGACGAACGGGTCGACGAGACCGTCCGCGAGTTGGCCGCACTGTCCGTAGGACTGCACACACTTCTGGTCAAGGCAGGGCTGCGGGGCATCGCCGGGAAGTAGGATGTTGATCAGAGCGTCGGTAGCCCCGCGGTAGAAGACGCTTGAACATCGATCCGATTACACAAGCGTTGGAACCCGATGACGGGTAGCGTCGAGGTCAGCGATGAGCGATCCTCGAAGATGTGGGTGCATATCCTCGCTGAGCTTGCGGAGGGAGGCGAACCCGATGAGCGAGATGCGAGTCGTGGGCGTGCGGGTGGAACTGCCGGCCAATCAACCGATCTTGCTACTGCGCGAAACCGAAGGTGAGCGTTACCTCCCGATCTGGATCGGCTCGGTGGAGGCGACGGCAATCGCACTGGAACAGCAGGGTGTGCGGCCGGCGCGGCCGCTGACGCACGACCTGCTGAAGGACGTGATCGGGGCGTTGGGTCGGGAGCTCGAGCAGGTACGGATCACCGACCTGCGCGAAGGCACGTTCTTCGCCGAGCTCGTGTTCGACGGCGACATCCGGGTGTCCGCGAGGCCGAGTGACTCGGTCGCGCTGGCCCTGCGGGTCGGGGTGCCCATCCACGCGGAGGACTCCGTGCTCCAGGAGGCCGGGTTGATCATCCCGGACGAGCAGGAGGACGAGGTCGAGAAGTTCCGCGAGTTCCTCGACAGCGTGTCACCGGAAGATTTTCGAGGCGCGGATACCTAGTCGGTAACAAAGTCTCCACAACAGGTTTAGGTTTGCGACCTGTTGCCCGCGCGTCGCGTTGACCCCGCTTCCCCGCCGACCTACCGTCGTGTTACGAGCCTGTGGTTTTCAGGCTCGGGCGTGGCAGGAGACTGGAGGCAGGCGTGGTCGAGGATGGTCCCGTCACCGGTGAGCAGGGTGAGCTGTTTCCGGACTCTTCCGGGCCGGACGAGCTCGTCGGCTACCGCGGGCCAGCGGCTTGTCAGATCGCCGGCATCACGTATCGCCAGCTGGACTACTGGGCGCGGACCGGGCTGGTGGCCCCCACCATAAGGAGTGCCCACGGATCCGGTTCGGCGCGGCTGTACTCGTTCAAGGACATCCTCGTCCTGAAGGTGGTCAAACGCCTGCTGGACACCGGTGTATCGCTCCAGAACATCCGGGTGGCGGTCGACCACCTGCGCCGCCGCGGCGTCTCGGACCTGGCGAGGATCACCCTCTTCTCGGACGGCACCACGGTCTACGAGTGCACCTCTCCGGAGGAGATCGTGGACCTGCTCCAGGGGGGCCAGGGTGTCTTCGGCATCGCCGTCTCCGGCGCGATGCAGGAGATCAAGGGCACGATCCACGAGTTCCCGGCCGAACGCGCCGACGGCGGCGTGGTGGAAACGGTCACCGAGGACGAACTGACTGCTCGGCGTAAGGCTCGCAACGCCGGTTGATCCTGCGGTGAGGACGCCGGGGGGCCGGGGGTGGGGGGCCCAGGGGGTGGGGTGTGGCCTTGGGTTGGCAAGCGGGGCTGGGTTGGTCATTGCCGCTTGAGCTGACCTGGTGTGACCGCGGAGTTACCTTCGTGACCTTCCAGGGCTTCTGTAGGGCGGTCGCGGTAGGCTTTGTCGGTAGTCGCTGATCCCGTGCGGGAGAGTCCGAGCCTGGCTCGGCGCCGAAGGAGCAAATCCTCCCCGGAACCTCTCAGGCACCCGAACCGCGTGGGAGAGACGCCTCTGGAAAGTGGCCCCTGGCCCGCCGAAGGTGCAAGTCCACCGACCGTGGACGAAGCTCTCAGGCGCACGGCATGACGTGCACGGACAGAGGGGGAGGGCAGCGGAGCCATGCCCACCCCGAGCCTCCGGAGGCGCGCCAGATGACCCAGGACCGGATCCCACTCGCCGCCCTCGAGGACGGTACCCAGTTCGCCGACCGGCACATCGGGCCCCGCCCCGCCGAGTTGGCCGCCATGCTGGACGTCATCGGCGTGGGCTCGCTCGAGGAGCTGGTCGAGCGGACCGTGCCCGAGTCGATCCGCGAGGCCAACCCGGCGGAGTCGACGCTCGGCGCGCTGCCGCCGCCCGCCTCCGAGGCCCAGGTGCTGGCGGAGCTGCGGGAGCTCGCCGCCAGGAACAAGCCGCTGACCTCCATGATCGGCCTCGGCTACTACGGCACGGTCACCCCGCCGGTCATCCTCCGCAACGTCCTCGAGAGCCCCGCCTGGTACACCGCGTACACGCCCTACCAGCCGGAGATCTCCCAGGGCCGGCTCGAGGCCCTGCTCAACTTCCAGACCATGGTCGCCGACCTGACCGGCCTGCCGCTCGCCAACGCCTCCATGCTCGACGAGTCGACGGCCGCCGCCGAGGGCATGACGCTCGTCCACCGCGCCGGCAAGGCCAAGTCCAACCGCTTCCTGGTCGACGCCGACACGTTCCCGCAGACCATCGCCGTGATCGAGACCCGGGCGGAGCCGCTCGGCATCGAGGTCGAGGTCGCCGACCTCGAGCACGGCCTGCCGGACGGCGAGTTCTTCGGCGTGCTGCTGTCCTACCCCGGCGCGAGTGGCGCGGTGCGGGACCACGAGCAGCTCGTCGCCGACGCGCACGACCGGGGTGCCCAGGTGGTCGTCGCCGCCGACATCCTCGCGCTCACGCTGCTCAGGCCTCCAGGGGAGATCGGCGCGGACGTCGTCGCCGGCAGCACCCAGCGGTTCGGCGTGCCCATGGGCTTCGGCGGCCCGCACGCCGGCTACCTGGCCGTCCGCCAGGGCCTCGAGCGGCAGCTGCCCGGCCGGCTCGTCGGCGTGAGCGTCGACGCGGACGGCAACCGCGCCTACCGGCTCGCGCTGCAGACCCGTGAGCAGCACATCCGCCGCGAGAAGGCCACCAGCAACATCTGCACCGCGCAGGTGCTGCTCGCGATCGTCGCCTCGATGTACGCCGTCTACCACGGGCCGGGGGGCCTGCGGAACATCGCGACCCGCGCGCACCGCATGGCGGCCGTGTTCGCCGCCGGCCTGCGCGGCGGGGGCTTCGACCTCGCGCACGAGAGCTTCTTCGACACGGTGCTGGTGCACACGCCGCACCGCGCCGACGAGATCGTCGGCAACGCGCGCGACCGCGGCATCAACATCCGCCGGGTGTCCGACGACCTCGTCGCCGTCGCCTGTGACGAGACCACGACCCGCGAGCACCTGCGCCGGCTGTGGGCCTCGTTCGGCATCGGCGGCGACGTCGACACGCTGGACGCCGAGACGCCCGACGCCTATCCGGCGGCCCTGGCCCGCACCTCCGAGTACCTGACGCACCCGGTGTTCGCCACGCACCACTCGGAGACCGCGCTGCTGCGGTACCTGCGTGCCCTGTCGGACAAGGACGTCGCGCTCGACCGGAGCATGATCCCGCTCGGTTCGTGCACCATGAAGCTCAACGCGACGGCCGAGATGGAGCCGATCACCTGGCCGGAGTTCGCGAACCTGCACCCGTTCGCACCCGTCGGTGACGCGGCCGGCCTGCTGAGCATCGTCAGCGACCTGGAGGAGTGGCTCGCCGAGCTGACCGGGTACGACGCGGTGAGCCTGCAGCCCAACGCCGGCAGCCAGGGCGAGTTCGCCGGCCTGCTCGCCATCCGCGCCTACCACCGCGCCAACGGGCAGGGCGAGCGCAACGTCTGCCTCATCCCGGCCAGCGCGCACGGCACCAACGCCGCCAGCGCCGCGATGGCCGGCATGAAGGTCGTCGTGGTTCGCTGTGACGACAAGGGGAACATCGACGTCGACCACCTGCGCTCCACTGTGGACGCACACCGGGACGACCTCGCCGCCATCATGATCACCTACCCGTCGACGCACGGCGTGTACGAGGACACCGTGCGGACGGTGTGCGAGCTGGTGCACGACGCGGGCGGTCAGGTCTATGTGGACGGTGCGAACCTCAACGCCCTGATCGGCCTGGCGCGCTTCGGGAAGTTCGGCGCGGACGTGTCACACCTCAACCTGCACAAGACGTTCTGCATCCCGCACGGCGGCGGCGGTCCCGGCGTCGGCCCGATCGGCGTGCGCTCGCACCTCGCGCCGTACCTGCCGAACCACCCGCTGCAGCCCAAGGCCGGCCCGAGGACGGGCGTCGGCCCGATCAGCGCGGCGCCGTGGGGCAGCGCGTCGATCCTGCCGATCTCGTGGACGTACGTGCGGATGATGGGTGCCGACGGCCTGCGCCGCGCGAGCATGACCGCGGTGGCGGCGGCGAACTACGTCGCGAAGCGGCTGAACGAGCACTTCCCGGTGCTGTACACCGGCGAGGGCGGCTTCGTCGCCCACGAGTGCATCCTGGACCTGCGCGGCATCACCAAGTCGACGGGCATCACGGTCGACGACGTGGCCAAGCGCCTGGCGGACTACGGCCTGCACGCCCCGACGATGTCGTTCCCGGTCGCCGGCACGCTCATGGTCGAGCCGACCGAGAGCGAGGACCTGGCGGAGCTGGACCGCTTCTGCACGGCCATGATCGCCATCCGCCGCGAGATCGACCGCGTCGCCCGCGGCGACTGGCCGCCGGAGGACAACCCGCTGCGCGGCGCCCCGCACACGGCGGAGTCCATCGCGGGCAAGTGGGACCACGCGTACAGCCGCGAGGAGGCCGTGTACCCCGAGGGCGCGACCGGCCCGAAGCTGTGGCCCCCGGTCCGCCGCATCGACGGCGCGAAGGGCGACCGCAACCTGGTCTGCTCCTGCCCGCCCATCGAGGCCTACCAGTGATCTCCTCCGCGGACGGCACCCGGCTGGCGGTCACACGCGAAGGCGCGGGCCCGGCCGTGGTGCTCGTCGGCGGCGGCCTGGACGACGGCGCCGAGAACGCGCCGCTGGCGACTGAGCTGTCGCGCTGGTTCACCGTGTACAACTACGCCCGCCGCGGGCGGGGCGAGAGCGGGGACACCCAGCCCTACGCGTCGCCCGGGAGATCGAGGACCTGGCCGCGGTGATCACGTACGCGGGCGGGTCGGCGCACGTGCACGGCGTGTCCTCGGGCGGTGCGCTGGCACTGCTGGCCGCCGCGGCGGGCGTGCCGATCGACCGGCTGTCGGTGTACGAGGTCCCGTACTCGGTCGGCGCGGAGGCGGTGTCCGGTTGGCGCGACTACGTCACCCGGCTGACCGCCGCACTCGCCGACGACGATCGGGACGCGGCGCTGAAGGCGTTCATGGGAGTGGCGGGCGCGAGCGAGGACGACATCGCGAACGCGCCGGCCACCCCGTTCTGGCCGGGCCTGCGGACGATCGCCCACACCCTCGCCTACGATGCGGCCTGCCTGGGCGACGGCGAGCCGCCGGTCGAGGACCTGGCCCGCGTCACCCAACCGACCCTGGTGGCGACGGGCAGCGTCCGCGACCCGCACATGGGCACCCAACAACCGGGCTTCTTCGACCTGGCCGCGGACGCGATCGCCGCCGCCGTCCCGAACGCCACCCGCGAGATCGTCGAAGGCGCGTCCCATGTGGCCGACCCCGCCACGATGTCCTTGGTGCTGAAGGGTTTCTTCAGCGTCCCGTGACCTTGTCCAGCAACTCCTCGACGTCGTCGCGGGTGTAGTCGCCGGTGATCTGCACCTCGCCCGCGGTGATCGCCTGCTGGATGGTCGGGGCGATCACCACCTCGTCGTCGATGACGATGGCGAGGCGTTCGTTGGTGTGCTCGCTGGTCCAGTCGGCGAAGGTCTTCGTGTCGGCGCTGTTCAGGTCGAGGGTGAGCGCCCACGCGCCGGTCGCGTTGCTGATCTCGGCGCCGTCCAGCTCCTCGATCGTCATCATCGGGTCGGCCAGCTTCAGGGACTCGCCGGTAGTCGGGTCCTTCAGCACCGTCGCACCGTCCTCGGTCACCGGCCGCAGCTCGATCGGGACCACCAGGCTCACCGCGCCGACCTTCGGTGAGTCGTCCTTCGCCGGTGCCCCGGCCACGTCCGCGCTACACCCGGCGACCACCAGCACCAGCACCAACCACAACGCCCGCAACAAAGCCTCCTCAGCCGAGCAGTTCCTCGCACAACGCGATCAGCCTGGCCCGCAGCGGGCGTGCCCGCTCGCTGAAACCCGCCTGTTCCCGCCGGTACTCGGCCCGTCCGTGCGCCGTCTCGATCCGGACGGGAGCGTAGCCGAGCTGGGCGAGGTCGTAGGGGCTCGCGCGCATGTCCAGCGAGCGGATGTCCAGCGCCAGCTCGAAACAGTCGGCCACGAGCGTGGACGGCGCGTACGGGTCCAGCTTGTACGCCCACTTGTACAGGTCCATCCCCGCGTGCAGGCACCCCGGCTGCTCGAGTGCCACCTGGTCGGAGCGCTGCGGCCGCAGCAGGTTCAGCGGCCGTGCGGCCGGCGTGAAGAAGCGGTACGCGTCGAAGTGCGTGCACCGCACCGGAAGCGACTCGACGACCGCGTCCGTGCCGGCCGCGCCGAGCCGCAGCGGCCAGTCCTCGTGCCGCACGTCCGGCGACCGGTACACCATCGCCCACTCGTGCAGGCCGAAGCAGCCGAACCGCGGCTCCCGGCCGGCGGTCGCGGTCAGCAGCCGGTGGATGAACTCGACCGACGACCGACGCGACGCCGGCAGCGGACCCAGCTCGGCGCCCCGCGGCGTCGCCCGGTACGCCGGCCACCGCAGGAACTCCTCGGCGCCGGCCAGCTCGACGCCGGGGCCGGGGTGCCAGCGCAGCAGCTTGGCCGGCCGGTGCGAGTAGTACGTGAACAGGAAGTCCAGCACCGGGTGCCGCTCGCCACGCGACCGGCGCTCCCGCAACGGGTCGGTCCACCGCCGCACGCGGGCGACGTGTGCGGCCCGCCGGGACCGCCATTCCGCGGGCGCGAGGAGTGTCCGGTTCACGCCCAGCACATTACTGGCGGTCCGGCAGGCGCAGTTCGCCGATCACGTAGTCGTCGGTGTCGACGCTCGACGCGGCCAGGGCCAGTTCCTCGTACTCCGGCGGCCAGCGGGTGTCGTCCGACCAGCGGACGCTGCTGAGGTCGGCGCCGTCGAGGTCGGCGCCCGTCAGGTCCGCGTCGACCAGCACCGACTGGCGCAGGTTCGCCCCGGTGAGCCGGGCGCCGGTCAGCCTCGCGCCGGTCAGCGCCATGCCCGCGACCGTGGCCCCGGTGAGGTCGGTGTCGCCGAGGTTCGCGCGGACCAGGTCCGTGTAGGTCATGACGATCCCGGCGAGGCAGGCGCCGTGCAGGTCCATGACCGTGCCGGCGTCGCGGTCGGGGTCGCGGTGCCGCAGCACGGACAACGCGACCTCGACGTCCTTCGGCGGTGCCGCCCCGCAGGACGCCGTCCGGGTCCGCACGAACGCCGACAGGGCCCGCATGACCGCCGGCTGGTGCGGGGACTGGTATCGCCGCATCAGCCCTTCCAGCTCGTGGATCCCGGCCAGCCGCTCGTCGAGGTCCGGCGAACCGAGCCGGGCGGTCGCGCGGCCGACGGGATCCGCCGCGGGACGCGGATCCACGGCGGGGGAGCAGGACAGCATCAGGGCGGCGAGCACGACCACCACGACGGACGCCTGCCGGGACACCATCGCCTCAGCATGGCACGTGAGCGGGCCGCGAGCCGCCGAGCGGAGCGAGGCAATTCGACACCGCCGGCAGGCGTTCGGGGGTCACGTGTCGGGATCGGTGTGCGTTGCGTCCCGGACGGTGCCCACGTACTCCTCGACCAGGTCCTCCAGCGCCACCACGCCGAGCACCGTGCGGTCCGCGGCCACCGCCTTCGCGACGTGGCTGCGGGCCCGGCGCAACGCCGCGAGCGCCTCGTCGAGCCGCGAGTCGGCCGGGATCTCCGGCAGCCCGCGGATCCGGTGCGCCGGCACCGGCCGCGACGGCTCCTGGTCCGCCAGGTCCAGCACGTCCTTGACGTGCAGGTACCCGTTCAGCCGGCCGTCCGGCAGGCGGACCGGGAACCGCGAGAAGCCGGTCCGGTTGACCACCTCCTCGACGTCCCCGACGGTCGGCGGGTACGGCACCGTCTCGACCTCGTCGAGCGGCACCAGCACGTCCGCGACCGTCCGCTCCGCCGACGACAGCGTCTGCGTCAGGCGGCGGTGCTCGGAGGGGTCGAGCAGGCCCTCACGCCGTGAGTCGGCGATCATGTTGGCCAGCTCCTCCGGCGTGTGCGCGCTCTCGATCTCGTCCTTCGGCTCGACGTTCAGCAGCCGCAGCGTGCCGTTCGCGACCGCGTTCAGCAGCGCGATCACCGGGCGGACCAGCCGGACCCAGCCGATCAGCACCGGCGTCAGCCACACGGCCGTCTTCTCCGGCGCGGCGATCGCGATGTTCTTGGTGACCATCTCGCCGAGCACGATGTGCAGGATCGACACGAACACCAGCGCGATCGTGAACGCCAGCGTGTGCAGCACCGCGGCCGGCAGGTTCAGCGGGCCGAGCAGGACCTCCAGGAAGTGCGCCACGGTCGGCTCGCCGAGCGCGCCGAGGCCGATCGTGCACAGCGTGATGCCCAGCTGCGCGCCGGCCATCATCATCGACGTGTGCTCGGCGGCCCGCATGACCATCCGCGCCCGGTCCACGCCCCGGTCCGCCATCGCCTCCAGCCGGTCGCGCCGCGCGCTGACCAGCGCGAACTCGGCGCCGACGAAGAAGGCGTTCAGTATCAACAGGAACACCGCGACAAGAATCGCGACACCACCGGTCATCAGGCCACCACCTCGGAAACCCGGGCCACGCGCAGCTCGGCCACGCGGTGCCGGTCCATGGCCATCACCGTGATGCGCCAGCCGTCCACCTGGACCTCGTCGTTGACCTCCGGGATCCGGCCGAGCCGGGCCAGCACCAGGCCGGCCAGCGTCTCGTAGTCACCCGGCGGCATGCGGAAGCCGGTCGCGTCGGCCAGCTCGTCGTCGCGCAGCAGGCCGGACACCATCCAGCTGTCCCGGCCCAGCGGGCGCACCGGGTTGACCTCGCCGCGGTCGTGCTCGTCGCGTACGTCGCCGACGATCTCCTCGACCAGGTCCTCCAGCGTCACCAGCCCGGCCGTGCCGCCGTACTCGTCGACGACCACCGCGAGCTGCAGCCCGGACTCCCGCAGCCGGTCGAGCAGCGTGTCGCCGTCCAGGCTCTCCGGCACGGTCTGCACCGGCAGCATCAGCTCGGCGACCGGCGTCCGCACGCGCTTGTCCGCCGGCACGCTGAACGCCTGCTTGACGTGCACGACCCCGCGCACGTCGTCCAGGTCGCCCTCGACCACCGGGAACCGCGAGTACCCGGTGCGGCGGGCCAGCTCGACCAGGTCGAGCACGGTCGCGTCCGCCGGCAGCGACTCGACCTGCACGCGCGGGGTCATCAGCTCGTCGGCCGACCGGTCGCCGAAGCGCAGCGAGCGGTCGAGCAGCGTCGCCGTGCCCGGGTCGATCGTGCCGTGCGCGGCGCTGGTGCGGACCAGCGAGCCGAGCTCCTGCGGCGACCGCGCCGAGGCCAGCTCGTCGGCCGGCTCGATGCCCAGCCTGCGCACCAGCCAGTTCGCCCAGCTGTTGAGCGCGGTGATGAACCAGCTCAGCACCGCCGAGAACCGGGTCTGCGCGCCGGCGACCGCGCGGGCCGTCGCCATCGGCTTCGCGATGGCCAGGTTCTTCGGCACCAGCTCGCCGAACAGCATCGAGATGACGTTGGCGAGGACCAGCGCCAGCACGAGCGCCACCCCCACCGATACGCCGTGCGGGAGGTTGAGCGAGTCGAGCAGCGGCTCGATCCACCCGGCGATGATCGGCTCCGCCAGGTAACCCATGGTCAGCGTCGTGATCGTGATGCCGACCTGGGCGCCGGAGAGCTGGAACGACAGCGACTGGTGGGCCTTGGCGACGCGCTTGGCGCGGGTGTCACCGACGGTGCGCAGCTGGTGCTCGACCTGGCTGCGTTCCAGCGCGGTGAGGGAGAACTCGGCCGCGACGAAGATCGCCGTGCCGAAGGTCAGTGCGAGGACGGCGAGAACGCCGAGGATTTCCAGCAGTAATCCGGTCATCGGCGATCACCGCCGAGGGCCGGACTCGTATGGCAGCCGGGTTCTCCCGGCTCGGTACTGTCGCTGGGGGACTGTGCTTCGGGCACGGCTTCCGGTCACTCCTGTCTAGATAGGGATGGTGACCAGTGTAAAGGCGATCGCGTCAGGACGGCTCACGGCCGAGTAACGCCACCAGCCGATCCGGCGCTGGTGCGTCCTCCGTCACCGTCACGGGGTCGGCGAACATCGACGAGCCCGACCACGCGGCCAGCTGCGGCTCGATGTAGGCGAGCAGCCGCGTCGCCAGCTCGTCCGGGATGCCCGCGTCCGCGCCCAGCGCCGTGGCGAGGTCCCAGCCGTGCACCGCCAGGTCGGTGGTCATCTGCCAGCCGTACTCCTCGGCGCTCTCGTCGCCGTAGCTCAGGTGCACGGTCCGCTCGACCGCGCCGGGCTGCAGCCACGCGGCCCGTGCGGCGTCGCTGGCCTCCCGCCAGGCGTGTAACGGGTCGTCCCGCAGCTGGTCGCCGTCGAACTTGTCGCCGACCTCCGCGACCGTGCGCCCGGCGAGCATGTCCGGCACCCACAGCTGCTCGCCGACGATGTGGTTCACCAGGTCCCGCACGGACCAGTCAGTGCAGGGCGTCGGGGAGTCCCAGTCGGTCAGGCCGACCTTGTGCATCGCGCGGTCGAACACGTCCATGGCCTGGCCGTGTGCGTCCAGAAGTTCCATGTGCTCAAGGCTAGGACGGACCACCGACAGGGCGCCGAACGGAGGCCTCCACCAGGTCCAGCACCGGTTCGAGGTCGTCCGCCGGCAGTCCCATGGCGAGGTGGGAGACCAGCCCCTCCAGCACCAGCTCCAGGTACGCGGTGAGGACGTCGACGTCCACGTCGTCGCGGAGGTTGCCGGCCTCGCGCTGGCGGACCAGCCGGGCGCGGGTGGCCAGCGTCAGGTTGCGGGACCGCTCGGCCCAGCGCGCGCGGAACTCGGGGTCGGTGCGCAGCCGCCTGGACAGCTCCAGCCGGCTGCCCAGCCAGTCGGCGCCGTCCTGGGTGGCGAGCAGGTCGCGCATGACCTGGACGAGGCCCTGCTTGGCGACCACGTCGGCCATCCGCAGCGCGTCGTCCTCGGCGAGCGCGAGGAAGAGCGACTCCTTGTCGCGGAAGTGGTGGAAGATGGCGCCCCGGGACAGGCCGGTGGCCTCCTCGAGCCGGCGCACCGTCGCGCCCTCGTAGCCGTAGCGGGCGAAACACACACGAGCCCCGTCGAGGATCTGGTGGCGGCGAGCGTCGAGATGATCCTGGCTGACCCGTGGCACCGACCGATCGTGGCAGGCCCGCCCGATCTATGCAATCCGTACGTACGGTGTGTATTGCCCCTGCCCGGAGGTCCCGACGTCTTCCTGCCGTCAACCCACTTGGCACGAAATTGTCGGTGTGCGCGTGTAGCGTCGATTTCGGTCCCTTTTGGAGGTGTGATCGACAATGACCGCACTACAGGATCCGCAGGTCAGAGGGCCGGATCGGCGCTGGCTGCGGGATAGGGTGGAGGCTGAGGCATATGTCGCGTCCGTCTGTTTCAAGCATGGCCCACCGAAGTTGCACGGCGTCGAGTTGGAGTGGACCGTCCATCACGAGGACGATCCACGGCGGCCGCTGGATGCCTCGCACCTGGCTGCCGCTCTCGGTTCCTACGCTCCACGAACACTGGTAAGAGACAGTCCCCAGCTCCCGCTCCCGTCCGGGTCGCCGCTCACGGTCGAACCCGGGGGGCAGGTCGAGATCTCCTCCCTCCCGTCTTCCTCCCTCGCCGAGCTGTTCGACGTGGTCACCGCCGACCACGCCTTCCTCGCCGAACTGCTCCGCGAAGCCGGTCTGGTGCTCGGTGACCGCGGCGTCGACCAGCACCGTTCCCCGGCCAGGGTCCTCGACACCCCGCGTTACGCGGCGATGGAGCACGTCTTCGAGGCCATCGGGCCGCACGGGGTCACCATGATGTGCTGCACCGCCGGCCTACAGGTGTGCCTCGACGTGGGTGAGTCGAACACCTTCCCCGAGCGGTGGGCCGCGGTGTGCGCGCTCGGTCCGGTCCTGGTCGCGGCGTTCGCGAACTCGCCGACGCTGTCCGGCCGGCCGACGGGGTGGGCGTCGGCACGCATGCGCGCCGTGCTCGGCACCGATCCACCGAGGTCGATGCCGTCCGCGATCGTCGACGATCCGGCGGCCGACTGGGCGCGGCGGGTGCTGGACACGCCCGTGCTGTGCGTGCGGGGGGAGGGCGAGGAGTGGGTGACGCCGGTCGGGCTCACGTTCGCCGACTGGGTCGCCGGGGGCTTACCCACGCCCCCGACCACCGACGACCTCGACTACCACATCTCGACCATGTTCCCGCCCGTGCGGCCGCACGGGTACCTCGAGGTGCGCTATCTCGACGCGCAGCCGGGCAGCGGTTGGGTCGTGCCGACCGCGCTGCTCGCCGCGCTCATGTCGGACCAGAGCACGGTCGAGGCCGTGCTCGAGGCCTGCCTGCCGGTCGGTGACCGGTGGCTGCCGGCCGCCCGGGACGGCCTCGCCGACCGGGCGATCGCGACCGCCGCGGCCACCGTGCTCTCCCTCGGCGCCCGCAAGGTGCCGGCCATGGGCCTGCCGTCCGACCTGACCGCGGCGATCGTCACCGACCTCGACCAACTCATCGTGAGGAGCAGTAAATGACTGCCGCAGAGGCAGGAACCGAAGCGTTGCGGGAGCACGTGGCCGCGCAGCTGCGCCGTGCCCGCGACCGGAGCGTCACGCTCACCGACGCCGTCGACGACGACGACCTCGTGCGCCAGCACTCCAAGCTGATGTCCCCGCTGGTCTGGGACCTCGCGCACATCGGCAACCAGGAAGAGCTGTGGCTGGTCCGCGACGTCGGCGGTCGCGAACCGGTCCGCGAGGACATCGACAACCTGTACGACGCGTTCCAGCACCCGCGTGCCGACCGGCCCGCGCTGCCGCTGCTCGGCCCGGCCGAGGCCCGCGGGTATGTGCGGGAGGTGCGGGACAAGGTGTTCGACGTGCTGGAACGCAGCCCGCTGGAGGGGCGCCGGCTGGAGACGGGCGGCTTCGCGTTCGGCATGATCGTCCAGCACGAGCAGCAGCACGACGAGACCATGCTGGCCACCCACCAGCTGCGGTCCGGCGCGCCGGTGCTGCAGGCGCCGCCGCCACCCGCCGGCCGGCCGCTGCCGGCCGGCGAGGTCCTGGTGCCGGCCGGCCCGTTCACGATGGGCACGTCGATCGAGGCGTGGGCGCTGGACAACGAGCGGCCGGCGCACGAGGTGCACGTGGACGCGTACTTCATCGACACCGCGCCGGTGACGAACGCGTCCTACGAGGCCTTCATCGCCGGCGGTGGCTACGACGACCCGCGGTGGTGGACCGAGGAGGGTTGGGCCTACCGGGTGAAGGCCAACCTGACCGCGCCGCGGTTCTGGGTGCGGGACGGCTCGGGCTTCCTGCGCAACCGGTTCGGGCACGTCGAGCCGCTCCCGCCGGACGAGCCGGTCGTGCACGTGTGCTTCCACGAGGCGCGGGCGTACGCGGCGTGGGCGGGCAAGCGGCTGCCGACCGAGGCGGAGTGGGAGAAGGCCGCCCGCTTCGACCCGGCGACGGGCCGGTCGCGCCGGTTCCCGTGGGGCGACGAGGATCCCGGGCCGGAGCACGCGAACCTCGGGCAGCGGCACCTGTCGCCGGCGCCGGTGGGCGCGTACCCCGACGGCGCCTCGCCGCTGGGCGTGCACCAGCTGATCGGCGACGTGTGGGAGTGGGTGGACACCGACTTCCACGGCTACCCGGGCTTCGAGGCCTTCCCGTACCGGGAGTACTCGGAGGTCTTCTTCGGCGGCGACTACAAGATGCTGCGGGGCGGCTCGTTCGGCACGGACCCGGCCGCGTGCCGGGCGACGTTCCGCAACTGGGACCACCCGATCCGGCGGCAGATCTTCGCGGGGTTCCGGCTGGCGCGGGACGCGTCGCGCGAGGAGCTGGCCTGAGCCGTGTGCCGGCACCTGGCCTACGTCGGCGAGCCCGTGCGGCTCGCCGACCTGCTGCTGACGCCGCCGCACTCGCTGCTGCGGCAGTCCTGGGCGCCGCGCGACATGCGCCGCGGCGGCACCGTGAACGCCGACGGCTACGGCATCGGTTGGTACACCGGGGAAGCGGAGCCGGTCCGGCTCCGCCGCCCCAGTCCGATGTGGACCGACGCGGGGCTGCCCGGGCTGGCCGAGTCGATCACCACGGGCGCGGTGCTGGCGGCCGTTCGCTCGGCCACCATCGGCATGCCGGTGATGGAGACCGCGTGCGCGCCGTTCACCGCCGGCCCGTGGCTGTTCAGCCACAACGGGCTGGTGCGTGGCTGGCCGTCGTCGGTCGCCGGGCTGGCGGCACGGCTGCCCGTGGCCGAGCTGCTGCTGATGGAGGCGCCGACGGACTCGGTGCTGCTGTGGTTGCTGCTGCGCGCCCGCCTGACCGCGGGTGAGAAACCGGCCGACGCGGTCGCCTCGGTCGTCACCGAGGTGGCCGCGGCCGCCCCGGGCTCGCGGCTGAACCTGTTGCTGACCAACGGTTCGACGATCGTCGGCACCGCGTGGACGCACGCGTTGTGGGTGCGTGCGCTGCCCGGTGCCGTGGTGGTGGCGTCCGAACCGTACGACGAGGACCCGAGCTGGCAGGAGGTCCCCGACGGGCACCTCGTGACGGCGACACCGTCCAGTGTGGACATAACAGGAGTGGGAGAACCATGACGGACCTGACCGTGCACCTGACCCAGGACGACGTCGTCCGGGCCCTGCGGTCGGACGTGCTGACCGGACTCACGGCGACGCCGAAGACGTTGCCGCCCAAGTGGTTCTACGACGCGCGGGGGAGCGAGCTGTTCGAGGCGATCACCCGCCTGCCGGAGTACTACCCGACCCGGGCCGAACGGGAGGTCCTGGCCGACCGGGCCGACGAGATCGCGGCGCTGACCGGCGCGCACACGCTGGTGGAGCTGGGCTCGGGCTCGTCGGAGAAGACCAGGCTGCTGCTGGACGCGTTGCGGCGCACGGACACTCTGCGGGAGATCGTGGCGCTGGACGTGTCGGACTCGGCGCTCGAGGCGTCGGTCGCGGCGCTGCGTGCGGACTACGCCCCGGCGACCGTCCACGGCGTGGTCGGGGACTTCACCAGGCACCTGGCCCTGCTGCCGGGCGACCTGCCGCGCATGGTCGTGTTCCTGGGCGGCACGATCGGCAACCTGGTCCCGGCCGAACGCGCGAAGTTCCTGGCCGCCCTGCGGGACAACCTGCAGGCGGGGGAGTGGCTGCTGCTGGGCACCGACCTGGTGAAGGACCCGGCGACGCTGGTCGCGGCCTACGACGACGCGGCCGGCGTGACGGCGGAGTTCAACCGCAACGTCCTGCGGGTGCTGAACCGCGAGCTGGACGCGGACTTCGACGTGCCGGCCTTCGAGCACGTGGCGCTGTGGGACGAGAAGGAGGAGTGGATCGAGATGCGCCTGCGTGCCACGAGGACCATGTCGGTCCACGTGCGTGCGCTGGACCTGGCCGTGGCGTTCGAGGAGGGCGAGGAGCTGCACACGGAGGTCTCGGCGAAGTTCCGCCCGGCACGCGTGACGGCCGAGCTGGCCGAGGCGGGCTTCGCCCTCACCAGGTGGTGGACCGACAAGGAGGGCCGCTTCGGCGTCTCCCTGGCCCAGGCCACCACCTGACGGGGATCCTCCCCGCGGCGACGCCGTAGGTGATCGTGGTGGGTCCGCGCCCAGAACCGACCCCACGCCACGAACGCGGCCAGGGCGAAGTAGGCCAGGTTCGCCACGATCACCTCCTTCTCGTGCCGGCGGAACCCGGAGAAGCTCCGGGCCCGGCCGGCGGACCCTACTTTCGGACTTGACCGAACGCCCTAGCCGATTCGACCGATCTGTCGATACTAAAGATCATCACATTGTGTGACTCTTCCGACTGGTGCAGTGACGAATCGTCGCTCCAGGTCGGGAGAAGGGTTCTGACGTGTCTGCAAGACCCACACGCTCGGTTAAACGTGGCGCCACTTTGGTGTTGGCCCTCGTAACAGGGGCGATTGGTCTGGTGGCGCCCAGCGCCGCCTCGGCCGCGCCCGCATCCGCGAAGGCGCCGGCCCCGATCACGTGGAGCCAGTGCCCCGCCAACGAACTCATCGACGTCCCCGTGGCCGATCGTCCCAAGTTCAGCTGCGCGAACTACGCCGTGCCGCTCGACCACGACAAGCCACAGCTCGGCACGATCAACATCGCGCTCATGCGCCGCGTGGCGAACGACCAGGCCGCGCGCATCGGCTCGCTGTTCCTCAACCCCGGCGGCCCGGGCGGCAGCGGTTTCTACCTGCCCACGGTCGGCGGCGCCATCTTCGAACCGCAGGTGCTCGACCGGTTCGACCTGATCGGCTTCGACCCGCGGGGCGTCGCCCGCAGCACCCCGCTGCGCTGCTTCGCGACCCAGGAGGACGCCGACGAGGTGTTCGGCCGGATGGCCGCGCTGCCGGTCACGGCCCAGGAGGAGGCGACGACCCTCAGGGCGCTCAAGGACTACGGCCAGTTCTGCGGGCGCTTCGCCGGTCCGCTCCTCGAGCACATGTCGACCAAGGACGTGGCGCGTGACCTGGACGTGCTGCGCCAGGCCGTCGGCGACGCGAAGCTGAACTACGTCGGCTTCTCGTACGGCACGCTGCTCGGCGCGACGTATGTCAACCTGTTCCCGAACAAGACCCGCGCGATCATCCTGGACGGCAACGTCGACCCGAACCTGCGCCTGCACGACGGTGTCGAGTACGACCGCCAGCGCACCGGCGGCTTCGAGATCTCCCTCAACGCCTTCCTGGCCAGGTGCGACGCGGTCGGCGCCGCGTGCTCGTTCAGCGGCGGCGCACGGCAGAAGTACGACGACCTGCGCAACCACCTGCGCAACGAGGGCCCGATCACCCTGCCCGACAACACGGTCTTCGACGAGGCCGCGCTGACCGGCACGGTGGCGGGCACGCTGTACTCGCCGCAGCGGCTCGCCTCGCTCGCGGACCTGCTGCAGGAGCTGTGGTCCGCGATCAACCCGGCCGCGCGTTCGGCGCTCACGGTGACCGGCGAGACGGTGCGGGCCCTGCAGGGCACGACCCAACAGGGCCGGGCGGACATCCTGCCGGACACGCCGTATTCGAGCGACGACTCGTACCTCGCGGTGAACTGCTCGGACAAGCCGTTCCGCAACCGGCTGTCCGGCATCCCGGCGCTGGCCGACAAGTGGGAGCGGCAGATGCCGGACTTCGGCCGCTACCTGGCGTGGGGCGACCCGGCGGCGTGCCCGATCTGGCCGGTGCGTGACCCGGACCGGTACACCGGCCCGTGGAACAAGCGCACCGAGAACCCGGTGCTGGTGTTCGGCAACTACTACGACCCGGCCACCCAGTACGAGTTCGCCCGGCGCATGTCCCGGCAGCTGGGCAACGCCCGGCTGGTCAGCGTCGACTCGTTCGGCCACTGCATCCTCGGTGACAGCACCTGCACCGACCGCATCGCGGCCGACTTCCTGATCAACCTGGCGATTCCGGGCCCGGGCACCGTGTGCCACCCGGACGTGCAGCCCTTCCCGATCCCCTCGAGGACGCGGACGAGCTGAGCCCGTCGGTCGGCCGGCGCCCCCGGCGCCGGCCGACCACCCTTTCCCGAGCGAATGTCCCTTTCGTGCACCCCGCCCCGGCCCTTTTGTCGGTGCCCCCCGGCACAGTGCACCCCATGACAACCTTCGACCAGATCACCTGGTTCAACCTGACCGTTGACGGCCCCTTCGACCTGACCGCGAGCGCGCGCTTCCTGGAGGGCTTCGCCCCGGCCGCCCGCGCCGGCGCGGCCGCCTCGCCCGGCGAGCTGCGCCTGGCGTTCCCGGTGGCCCCCACCTGGCGCCCGGTCGGCGCCCTGGTCCGCCAACCGGTGCCCGGCGGCCCCGTCCGCGTGGCCGTCCGAGCCGACCAACCCGAGGTGGAGGCCGCGCTGGCGGCCGTCCGCCGCGTCCTGTCGATCGATGTCCCCGGCGCGGCGTTCCCCGACGTGGGAGCCCGCGACCCGGTGGTGGCCGACCTGCAAAGACGCTACCCGGGCCTACGCCCGGTGGCGTTCTACTCCCCGTACGAGGCCGCGTGCTACGCGATCCTCAGCCACCGGGTCCGCATGGCCCAGGCCGCGGCGATCAAGCACCAGCTGGCGGTACGCCTGGGTGACTCGGTGGACGTCCACGGCCAGACACTGCCGACCTTCCCCGCGCCGTCGGTGTTACTGGCCCAACCACACATCCCGATGGTGAGCGAGGTGAAGAGCAACCGCCTGAAAGCGGTGGCCAAGGCCGCGGCGGAGGGCCGCCTGGACGCCGATGACCTGAGATCTCTCCCGGTGCGGGAAGCATTGGCACGCCTGCAGGAGCTCCCCGGCATCGGCCCGTTCTCCGCGGAGCTGATCCTGCTCAGGGGCGCCGCGCACCCGGACGCCTTCCCGGAGGCGGAAACCCGCCTACACGAGGAGATGAGACGCGCCTACCATGCCGCCACGAAGCAGGACCTGCTGGACATCGCCGAGGCATGGTCGCCCTACCGCACGTGGGTGGCCCTCCTGATGAGGGTCAACCGAGAGGAGGAGACACAGGAGATCGCCACGGGGATACGAGCGACCCGCTGACCCGGCCCCGGCCAGCCCCTGGAACAACGCGGTGCCGGCGACCGAGACAGGCCGCCGGCACCGATGGAGAACGAAAGCGAGGTCAGCTGTTGACCATCTTGCGCAGCACGTACTGCATGATGCCGCCGTTGCGGTAGTAGTCGGCCTCACCAGGGGTGTCGATGCGGACGACCGCGTCGAACTCCTGGGTGGTGCCGTCCTCGCGGGTGGCGGTGACCTTCACCGTGCGTGGGGTCTCGCCGTCGTTCAGGGCCGTGACGCCCTCGATCGCGTACGTCTCCGTGCCGTCCAGGCCCAGGGACGACGCCGACTCGCCCTGCGGGAACTGCAGCGGCAGCACGCCCATGCCGATCAGGTTCGACCGGTGGATGCGCTCGAACGACTCGGCGACGACCGCCCGCACCCCCAGCAGCGAGGTGCCCTTCGCCGCCCAGTCGCGGGACGAGCCGGACCCGTACTCCTTGCCGGCCAGCACGACCAGCGGCACACCGGCCTCCGCGTAGGCGACCGACGCGTCGTAGATCGTCGTCTGCGGGGAGCCGTCCGCGAGGAAGTCGCGGGTGAAGCCGCCCTGCACGTCGTCCAGCAGAAGGTTGCGCAGGCGGATGTTCGCGAAGGTGCCGCGGATCATCACCTCGTGGTTGCCGCGGCGGGAACCGTAGGAGTTGAAGTCCTTGCGCTCGACACCGTGCTCGGTCAGGTACCTGCCGGCGGGGGAGTCCTGCTTGATGGCGCCGGCCGGCGAGATGTGGTCGGTCGTCACCGAGTCGCCGAGCAGGGCCAGCACGCGGGCGCCCGCGATGTCGGTGACCGGCGACGGCTCCTGAGCCATGCCCTCGAAGTACGGGGGCTTGCGCACGTACGTCGAGTCGGCGTCCCACTCGAACGTGTTGCCCGACGGCGTCGGCAGCGACTGCCAGCGCTCGTCACCGGCGAACACGTCCGCGTAGTCCTTCGTGAACATCTCCGAGGAGATCGCCGACGACACGACCTCCTGGACCTCCTGCGGCGACGGCCAGATGTCCGCCAGGTACACCGGCTCGCCGTCGGACCCGGTGCCGAGCGGCTCCGTCGTGATGTCCTTGTCCATCGACCCGGCCAGCGCGTACGCGACCACCAGCGGCGGCGACGCCAGGTAGTTCATCTTGATGTCCGGGTTGATCCGGCCCTCGAAGTTGCGGTTGCCGGACAGCACGGACACCACGGCCAGGTCGGCCTCGTTGACGGCGGCGGAGATCTCCTCCTGCAGCGGGCCCGAGTTGCCGATGCAGGTGGTGCACCCGTAGCCGACCAGGTGGAAGCCCAGCTTCTCCAGGTACGGCAGCAGCCCCGCGCGCTCGTAGTAGTCCATGACCACCTTCGAGCCGGGCGCCAGCGTCGTCTTCACCCACGGCTTGCGGGACAGGCCCTTCTCGACGGCCTTCTTCGCGAGCAGCGCCGCGCCGATCATCACCGACGGGTTCGACGTGTTGGTGCACGAGGTGATGGCCGCGATCGCCACCGCGCCGTGGTCCAGGTCGAAGGTCGCGCCGTCCACGGAGACGGACGTCGGCTTCGACGGCCGGCCCGCCGCGCCCTCGGCCGCGGTGTAGTGCGCGGGCGCGCCGTCACCGTTGCCGGCGCCGGAGTACGCGGGCGAGTCGGACGCGGGGAAGGACTCCTCGACCGCCTCGTCCACTGGGGACTGCGGAGCGTCCGAGGTGTACGAACCGAGCGCGGCACGGAACGCGGGCTTGGCGTCGGACAGGGCGATCCGGTCCTGCGGCCGCTTCGGGCCCGCGATGGACGGGACCACGGTGGACAGGTCGAGCGTCAGCGTCTCGGAGTAGGCCGGCTCGACGGACGGGTCGTGCCACAGGCCCTGCTCCTTGGCGTACGCCTCGACCAGCGCGACCTGCGCCGCGGAGCGGCCGGTGAACTTCAGGTACTCAACGGTCTCGCCGTCGATCGGGAAGATCGCGCACGTCGAGCCGAACTCGGGGCTCATGTTGCCGATCGTGGCGCGGTTCGCGAGCGGCACGGCCGACACACCCGCGCCGTAGAACTCGACGAACTTGCCGACCACGCCGTGGTCACGCAGCATCTCGGTGATCGTCAGCACCAGGTCGGTCGCGGTGGCGCCGGCGGGCAGCTCACCCTCCAGCTTGAAGCCGACCACGCGCGGGATGAGCATCGACACCGGCTGGCCGAGCATCGCGGCCTCCGCCTCGATGCCGCCGACGCCCCAGCCGAGCACGCCGAGGCCGTTGACCATCGTCGTGTGGCTGTCGGTGCCGACCAGCGTGTCGGGGTAGGCCTGCCCGCCGCGGGTCATCACGACGCGGGCCAGGTGCTCGATGTTCACCTGGTGCACGATGCCGGTGCCCGGCGGCACGACCTTGAACTCGTCGAACGCGCTCTGCCCCCACCGCAGGAACTGGTACCGCTCCTTGTTGCGCTCGTACTCGAGGTCCACGTTGCGCTCGAAGGCGTCCGGCCGGCCGAAGATGTCCGCGATCACCGAGTGGTCGATCACCAGCTCGGCCGGCGCCAGCGGGTTGACCTTCGCGGGGTCGCCACCCAGCGCGGTGACCGCCTCCCGCATGGTCGCGAGGTCCACGACGCACGGCACGCCGGTGAAGTCCTGCATGACGACGCGGCCGGGCGTGAACTGGATCTCCGTCGACGGCTTCGCGGAGGGGTCCCAGCTCGCCAGCGCGTTGACGTGGTCGGCGGTGATGTTGGCGCCGTCCTCGGTGCGCAGCAGGTTCTCGAGGAGGATCTTCAGGCTGTAGGGGAGACGTTCCGAGCCCTTGACGGCATCGAGCCGGAACACCTCGTGCGAGGCATCGCCGACAGTCAGCGATTGGCGGGCGCCGAAGGTGTCCTTGCTTTCTGGTGCTGTCACATCCAACTCCATGGGCCTGTGGCGGTCAGATTCGGGAACGCTCTCTCATGGCAAACAGTACGCTTGTCCTGTATTCGACGCCAAGGGAGGGTCCGCCACCATGCTCCACCACGTGCAGATAGCCGCCCCGCCGGGCAGCGAAGATCGCCTCCGCGCGTTCTACACAGGCGTGCTCGGCTGGCGTGAGCTGCCAAAACCCCCACTCCTGGCAGCCCGCGGCGGCTGCTGGTTCCAGATCCCGGGCAGGGGCGGCCCCGACGCCGAACTCCACGTCGGCATCGAGGACGACTTCCGTCCGGCCAAGAAGGCCCATCCGGCTTTCGTGGTCGACATCGACACCACAGCCACCGCGGTCGAGGCCGCGGGCCACCCGGTCAGGTGGGCCGACCCGGCCGAGATCCCGGGCCGCAAGCGCTTCCACACGGATGATCCGGTGGGCAACCGCCTGGAGTTCCTGGCGGGCTGAGCGCGAGGGGCACCCGCAGCAGGGACAGGAACGGCCCGGCACCCCACGAGGGAGCGCCGGGCCGGTCGAGCAGTGAAATCAGCTGTTGGACACCAGGGCGATGACGTCCTCCGGGGTCAGGTCGGACAGGGCGGTCAGGCCCAGCTCGCTGTAGGTGCGCAGCGGGCTCACGTACCACTTGCCGTCGACCTCGGTGGCGACCACGCCGGTGTTCTTCAGGAGGCCGGACGCCAGGTGGGACAGCGCCTGCTGCATGTCCGCGCTCATGTTGCTCCCGCCCATCTCCCCGGCGATGTCGCTGGCGCAGAGCTTCTGGGTCTGGCCCTCCCCCTCGGCGGTGTAGCAGTCGCCGTCCTTGGTGACGTGGTAGGTCTCGCCGTTGGCCTTGACCTCGATCTCCTTCAGCATGACGCGCATGCCGCCGGTCTCGGCCTCGGTCGACTCGGTCTCCAGCTTCGTGACCTCCACACCGGACTCCGGCGGGCTGCCCATCTCCTCCAGCAGGGCCGGACCGGCGTCGTGCAGCGCGCCCATCTCGTCCGGCGGCAGCAGCTCGATGACGCGCTCGGCGTCGCTGTTGATCGCGGCCTGCACCAGCTCCTTGACCGCGTCGTCGGCGCTCGCCGCGCCGTTGTTCGGGATCGGGTCGGCCGGCCACTTCTTGTCCGCGTCCTGCAGGGCGTAGTCGGCGATCGTGTAGAAGAGGCTCGGGTACCACTTGTCGTCGACCTTCACGGTCGCGATGCGGATCGGCTCGCCGGTCTCCCGCACGACCTGCGCGATGTCGACCTTCTCGTCGGTCGGCTCGGAGCTCACGCCGTCCGGGAACGCGGCCTCCATGAACTCGTCGGTGAGCGGCAGCTCGCTGACGTCCGCGTGGAAGGTCACGGTGCCGCCGATGAGCTTGGTGATGGTCAGGTGGTCGTTGACCTTCTCCGCGCCCGACTCGTCGTACTTCAGGTTCTGGGCCTGGACGGACGCGCCGTGCAGCTTGTTCGGGTCGGCGTCCTTCTTGTAGACGTTCAGCTCCTGCAGCCGCTTGGTGGTCTTCGCGTTGAAGTCCACCAGCAGCGACGACTCGGCCGGCGTCAGGCTCTCCAGCACGCCGAGCACGTCACCCTGGCTCAGGCTGTTGACCAGGTTGGTCGCCGCCGCCGTCGGGTTGTCCTCGCCGCCGGAGCCGGCCCCGCTGCGGTTGAGCACGAAGATCGTCGCGGCGATGCCGACGGCGACCACGACCACCGCGGCGATCGACCCGATGATCGGGCCCTTGCCCTTCTTCTTGGGCGCCTCGCCGTAGTTCCCGGCCGGGAAGCCGCCGTACTGGGGCTGCCCGAACTGCTGCGGCCCGGTCTGCGGGAACCCCTGCGGCCCGGTCTGCGGCTGCTGGGGGAACCCCTGCGGACCCGTCTGCGGCTGCTGGGGGTACCCCTGCGGGTACCCGCCCTGCTGCGGGTAGCCCTGGCCGTAGCCCTGCTGGCCGTAGCCACCCGGCTGGTTCGGATCCTGCGGCTGCCACTGGCCGCCAGGTGGATAGGTCACGGTTCCCCTCCTGCGTTCTCGGTCGCTTGTCCGCGCCGCCCGGCGAAGACGCCCACCACGCCGAGCAAGGCCAGCACGGCACCGACCAACGTCGTCACCGGACCAGCGCTCGAGATGCCGAGGCGGACTCCCTCCCCACCACTTACGACGGACGCCGCCCCCGCGATGGTTCCGCTGATTATCGCGATCACGGCGGAAATCGTTGCGGCGGTCCTGCGCAACCCCACCGCGTAAGCGACCACGCACAGCGTGCTGACCGGGATGAGCATCGTCCACGCGTCGACCACCAGCGCCAGCGGGCTGCCGTCGAGCACCCTGATCGTCCGGACGACCGCGATCGACTCGTAGCTGTCCCGCAGCACGCTGCCGGAGACGACCCAGGGCAGGAACGTGCCCACCGCGATCGTCACCAGCCCGGCCGCGGTCAGCACGGCGCCGGCGACGCCGACCCGGGTGTGCGGGCGGGCCGCGAGTCTGGTCAGCACTGGCCCATGGTGTCAGCCCTGGTGACGGTCACGGACGGCCACCCTGCCGTGCTCGATGGGGTGAATGTTGCGAGCGATGTTGGAGTTTCTCGTGTTGCGGCTGGTGCGCATTGTGTCCAAAGTGGCACAGTGACGTCGCTGAGCCGCTGGTCAGGGCGTTGCTGGCCGGCGCGAGGGAGGTTGTGCATCGTGGGCGGCACCAGGCTTCGGATCGTGGTGGCGGCGCTGCTGCTCACCATGAGCATGGGCGCCGGCATGGCGGTCGCCGTCCCACCACCGCCGCCGAACCCGAGCGACGACCAGCTCGGCGCGAGCAAGGCCGACGCGAACACCAGGGCGAAGCAGGTCGGCGCGCTCACCAACCAGGTCGCGCAGGCCGAGGCCCAGCTCGACCAGCTGCAGGCCGACGTCGAGCTGAAGATGGAGGATGCCAACCGCGCGCTCGTCGACCTGCAGTCCGCCCAGGACGCGGCGGCCCAGGCGAAGGCGGAGGCCGACGCGGCCAAGCTCGCCGCCGACGGCGCCAGCCAGGACATCGCCGAGGCCCGCAAGGCCCTCGACGACTTCACCGCCGGCAGCTTCAAGCAGGGCAGCACCATCGGATCGATGGCGGCGGCGTTCCTCAGCTCGACGAGCCCGGAGGACCTGCTCCAGCGCGCGCAGATGCTGGACTCGGTCGCCTCGAGCCAGCTCGACGTGCTGGACGTCATGGAGGTGGCCAGGACCGAGAAGGCCAACAAGGAGTCGACGGCCCGCCGGGCCCTGGACGTCGCGAACGAGAAGCAGGCGGCCGCGCTGGTCGCCAAGGACGCGGCCGACGCGGCCACCGCCGCCGCCCAGCAGGCGCAGGACAGCCAGGCGTCGGCCGCCCAGCAGCTGGAGGCCCAGAAGAACGCGGCCGAGGCCCAGCTGACGGCCGCCCAGGCGAACGCGGCCGGCCTGCAGGGCCAGCGGCAGGCGTACCTGGACTGGCTCGCGGCCAAGCAGGCCGAGGAGGCCGCGCAGAACCAGCCGCCGCCACCCAGCGGCGGTCCCGCCCCCGCCCCCGGCCCGGCCCCGGCGCCGAGCGGCGGCGTCGCCGCGGTGATCGCCCGCGCGATGTCCCAGCTGGGCGTCCCGTACGCGTGGGGCGGCGGCAACATCTACGGCCCGACCCGCGGCATCCGCGACGGCGGCGTCGCGGACCTGCACGGCGACTACAACAAGATCGGCTTCGACTGCTCGGGCCTGATGATCTACGCGTTCGCGGCGGCCGGGAAGCGCCTGCCGCACTACAGCGGCTACCAGGCGACCGCGGGCCGGCGCGTGCCCCTGTCCCAGAAGGCACCGGGGGACATGCTGTTCTGGGCCACCCGCGGCCGCATCCACCACGTCGCCCTGTACATCGGCAACGAGCGGATGGTGGAGGCGCCGTTCTCGGGCTCCCACGTCCGCGTCGCCCGGGTCCGCTACGGCGGCATAGTCGGCTACGCGACCAGACTCCTCTGACCCGGGTTCACCAGGTGGGGTGGCTGGACACGCCGCCGTCGACGACCAGGTTGTGGCCGGTGATCCAGGTGGCCAGCGGTGAGGCCAGGAAGAGGCACGCGTTCGCCACGTCGGCCGGGGTGCCCAACCGGGTGAGGGGCGCCGCGCGCTGCCAGCGGTCGACGCCCTCCGGCCAGTCGTCGGCCAGGCCGGGGCGGTCGATCAGGCCCGGTGACACGGTGTTGACGCGGATGCCGCGCGGGCCGTACTCCAGGGCCGCGGCGCGGGCGTGCATGACCAGCGCGGCCTTCGCCGAGCTGTAGTGCGCGTGCCCCGCCGCCGGCTGGGCCGCCTCGATGGACGCGATGTGGATGACCGACCCGCCCGACATGGCCTCGGCCGCCGCCTGCGTGCAGGAGAACGCGCTGGTCAGGTTGGTCGCCAACATGGCGCGCCACTGCTCGACCGGCATCCCGGGCAGCGGTTCGACGGGCTGGATGCCGGCGTTGTTGACCAGCGTGTCCAGGCGGCCGCCCCACCGCACGACCGCACCCACCAGCTCATGGCACGCGGCGTCGGACGACAGGTCGGCGGCTACGGCCACCGCCGCCCCGCCCGCCGCCTCGATCTCCGTGACGACGGCCGCCGCCCGCGTGGCGTTCCGGTGGTAGTGCACGGCGACGGCGCTGCCCGCTGCCGCGAACCGCAGCGCGATGCCCCGGCCGATGCCGCCGCTGGCGCCGGTCACCAGCGCCACCGTGCCGGTCAGGTCAAGCATCCGGCATCCGCACCGGCGCCTCCGGGCGGCACAGGGCCCGGATGTGCTCGGCGTAGGACGGGTACCGGGCGCACAGCTCGTCGGCGTCGCCGCCCTCGTAGTCCGACGGGACGAAGCCGGGGGCCATCGTCGTGCCGCACAGCGCCCACCGGCCGCCGGGTGCGACCCGTCCGCCCATCCACGTGCCGGCCGGGACGACCAGCTGGACGCGGTCGCGGCCGAGCAGCTCCACCCGGGCCTCCCCGGACGGGGCGAGCAGCAGCAGCTCGACCGGGTCGCCGCGGTAGAAGTGCCACACCTCGTCGATCGGCAGCCGGTGCATGGCCGAGAACAACCCGTCCGCCGCCGAGAACAGGATGATGATCGCCGAGCCCGCCGGCCTGCCCGTCTCGTCCTCGGGCCCCGCCCACGTGCGGCGGAACAACCCGCCCTCCACGGGCAGCGGCTCGAGGCCGTACCGGGCGGCGATGTCGGCCACGTCCTTGCTCAGCACGGACACGAAGCTACTTGGCCGGCAGCCTGCGTGCGAAGGAGACGCCGCGATCCACCCACTCGGCGAGCCGGGCGTCGTCGTCGAGGACCGCGGCGTCGACGCGGAGCCAGCCACGCATCTCGCGGCCACCCATGATCGCCGTGTGCACGTGGTCGTCGAGCAGGTCCGGTGTGTCCGCCGGGTCGACGCGGACCAGCAGGCCGCCCTTGCCGCTGGCCGCCACGGACATGTTGCCGTTGACCAGGAACGCCAGCCCGCCGAATATCCGCTTCTCGTCGATGCTCTTCTCGGTGGCGACCAGCTCCCGGATCCGGTCGGCCAGCTCGTGGTCGTAGGCCATGTCGGCGATTATCGCAGGCGCTTGACCATTGTGGTCTGTCCCGCGGCCACGCCGGTCCGCACGTAGCCGTGCCGCTCGTACAGCGCGATGGCGGCCGCGTTGTCCGGGAACACCGCCAGCCGCACCGTCGCCGCACCCGTCCGCGCCGCCCACGCCTCGACCTCGGCGAGCAGCAGGTCGCCGACGCCGTGACCGCGTGCCTCCGGCGCCACCCACACCGACCGCAGCTCGCACCCGTCCGGCCCGGGGACACCACGGGCGAGCCCGACCGGCCGCTCGCCGAGGAACGCGACGACGTTGTGCGCGCCCGGCAGTGCCAGCCGCGCCCGCCACTCGTCCTCGCCGCCGCGGTCCCAGTCGGCCAGGCCGACCCTGAACGCGTGCGGGGCGTCGGCCAGCGCCGCGAGCCGGACCGCCCGCCACAGCGGCCAGTCGTCGAGGGTGAGAGCGCGCAGGGTCACCACGACACCGATAATCACACGTGTGGGGTTCGCCGCGGTGATCGTCGCCGGGGGCGCTGGGAGGCGCCTGTCCGGCATGGACAAGCCGGCCATCGAGGTCGGCGGGCGGTCGCTGCTGGCCCGCGCGGTGGACGCGGTAGCGGACGCCGAGCCGATCGTCGTCGTCGGCCCGGAGCGCCCCCTGGACCAAACGGTCACCTGGACCAGGGAGGACCCACCCGGCACCGGCCCGCTGGCCGCCCTGGCAGCAGGCCTCGCGGCACTCGGACCGGCGGACGAGGTCGCCGTCCTGGCCGCCGACCTGCCGAACGTCACGCCGGCCACCGTCCGCCGCCTCCGCGCCGCCCTGACCCAAAGCCCTGAAGGACCCCTTCGAGACGTTCAACGTCTCGAAGGGGTCCTTCAGGGCACTCGGCCGGCCGGCGCGGTCGTGACCGACGGCGAGGGTCACCGGCAGTGGCTGCTCGGGGTCTGGCACCGGGACGCTCTTGAACGGGCCATTCCCGAGGACCCCGCCGGCAGGTCGCTCGGCCGCACCCTCGGCGTGTTGCCGCTGGTAGAGGTGCCGGCCGAGGAGAACGAGGCCGACGATGTGGACACTCCAGCTGATCTGGCGGCTCTCGACCACAACGTGAGCGGCCGCCGGCGTCTGGACTGACGAGCACGGAGGTCCCTGTGCGAGGAACGAGCCCAGGGACCTCCGCGCGCAGGAGGGAAGACGCCGGGTACAGGCCGCGAACCGCCGAGCGGAGCGAGGCAGTCCAATACAGTTCACAGCCGTCATACCGTCCGTCCGGTCTCCTGTAGATCGGAGAAGTAAGGCTTCAAGAGGAGGATCAGTGACCGAGCCGGCGGAGTCGGTGAACGGATCGGGGAGCGACGCGCCCGTCAGCACGCCGGCCCGGGACGCCCAGCTGCTCGAACGCACCGTGTTCGAGGTCAAGCGGGTCATCGTCGGGCAGGACCGGCTGGTGGAGCGCATGCTCGTCGGCCTCCTGTCCAAGGGTCACCTGCTCCTCGAGGGCGTCCCCGGCGTCGCGAAGACCCTCGCCGTGGAGACGTTCGCCAAGGTCGTCGGCGGGTCGTTCACACGTGTGCAGTTCACCCCCGACCTGGTGCCGGCCGACATCCTCGGCACGCGCATCTACCGGCAGGGCAGCGAGAAGTTCGACGTCGAGCTGGGCCCGGTCGTCGCGAACTTCGTGCTCGCCGACGAGATCAACCGCGCACCCGCGAAGGTCCAGTCCGCGATGCTCGAGGTGATGGCCGAGCGGCACGTGTCCATCGGCGGCGAGACCTTCCCGATGCCCGAACCGTTCCTCGTGCTGGCCACGCAGAACCCGATCGAGAACGAGGGCGTCTACCCGCTGCCCGAGGCCCAGCGCGACCGGTTCCTCTTCAAGATCATCGTGGACTACCCGACCGCGGAGGAGGAGCGCGAGATCGTCTACCGGATGGGCGTGACCCCGCCGGAGCCGCACCAGGTACTGAGCCCCGCCGAGCTGGTCCGCCTGCAGGACGTCGCCGCACGCGTCTTCGTGCACCACGCCCTGGTCGACTACACGGTCCGCGTCGTCCTCGCGACCCGCACCCCCGCCGAGCACGGCCTGCAGGACGTGGCCGGCTGGGTGGCCTACGGCGCCTCCCCGCGTGCCAGCCTCGGCATCGTCGCCGCGTCCCGCGCGCTCGCGCTGATCCGCGGCCGCGACTACGTCCTCCCGCAGGACGTCGTGGACGTGGTGCCGGACGTGCTGCGCCACCGGCTGGTCCTGTCCTACGACGCGCTCGCCGACGGCGTGCCGATCGACCACATCATCTCCCGCGTGCTGCAGACCGTGCCGCTGCCGCAGGTCTCCGCCCGCCCGCAGTCGGGCGGGGTGCAGCCACCGCCGGTCGGGGTGGGCCGCTAGTTGAAGAAGGACAAGGAGCGGCCGGGCTGGGCGCCTCCGATCCTGCAGGGCGATCGGATGGAGCACGGTCTCCGGCTGCTCGAGCTGGACGTGCGCCGCCGCCTCGACGGCCTCCTGCAGGGCAACCACCTAGGCCTGGTGCCCGGGCCCGGCTCGGACCCCGGGGAGGCCCGCACCTACCAGCCCGGCGACGACGTGCGCCGCATGGACTGGGCGGTCACCGCGCGCACGACCGTGCCGCACATCCGGGAGACCGTCGCCGACCGCGAGCTGGAGACCTGGGTCGTCGTGGACCTGTCCGCGAGCCTGGACTTCGGCACCGCCGCGTGCGAGAAGCGTGACCTCGTGGTGGCCGGCGTCGCCGCGGTCGCGCACCTCACGGGCGGGGGCGGCAACCGCATCGGCGCGATCATCTCGACCGGTGCCAAGACCATCCGCATCCCGGCCCGGGGCGGCCTCGCGCACGCCCGCGGCCTGGTCCGCAAGGTCGCCGAGACCCCCCGCGCGCCGGAGGGCACCCGGGGTGACCTGCGGGAGGCCATGGAGCAGCTGCGCCGCCCGCCCCGCCGCCGCGGCCTCGCGGTGGTGATCTCGGACTTCCTCGGCGACCTCGACTGGCAGCGTCCCCTGCGCGGCCTGTCCACCCGGCACGAGCTGATCGCCATCGAGGTGCTCGACCCCCGCGACATCGACCTCCCGGAGGTCGGCACGGTCGTGCTGGCCGACCCGGAGTCCGGCCGCCAGCGCGAGGTGCACGCCTCGGCGCTGCTGCGCCGGGAGTTCGCGGCCGCGGCCGCCGAGCACCGGGCGAACGTCGCGACCGCCATCCGCGGCGCGGGCGGCGGGCACCTGGTCCTGCGCACCGACTCGGACTGGATCGCCGACACCGTGCGTTTCGTCGTCGCGCGCAAACGGCGCTGGTCAGGGGGAGGAGTGGCCTGATGTTCGGGCTCAGTTTCTCCGGCTTCACCGCCCCGTGGTGGTTCCTGCTGCTGATCGTGGTCGCGCTGATCCTGGTCGGCTACGTCGTGGTGCAGCAGATGCGGCACCGGCGGATCGTGCGGTTCACCAACCTGGAGCTGCTGGAACGGGTGGTGCCGAAGCGGCTCGGCTGGGTCCGGCACGTGCCGGCGGTGGTCCTGGTGATCGCGCTGATGCTGCTGACCACGGCCATGGCCGGCCCGACCGCCGAGCAGCGTGTGCCCCGCAACCGCGCGACCGTCATGCTGGTGATCGACGTGTCGCTGTCGATGGAGGCCACGGACGTCAAGCCGAGCCGGCTGAAGGCCGCCCAGGACGCCGCGAAGGACTTCGCCAACGGCCTCACCCCGGGCATCAACCTCGGCCTCATCTCCTTCGCCGGCACCGCGAGCGTGATGGTCTCGCCCACGACCGACCGCGCCAGCGTCGCCAAGGCCATCGACAACCTGCACCTCGCCGAGTCGACCGCGACGGGTGAGGCGATCTTCGCGGCACTGCAGTCGATCGAGGGCTTCGCGCAGGTCGTCGGCGGCGCCGAGGGTGCGCCGCCGGCACGGATCGTGCTGATGAGCGACGGCAAGCAGACCGTCCCCACCGACGACGGCGACGACCCGCGGGGCGCGTTCACCGCGGCCCGGGCGGCCAGGGACGCGAAGGTCCCGGTGTCCACGATCTCCTACGGCACCATGGAGGGCGAGGTCACCATCGACGGCAAGAGCCAGGCGGTGCCGGTCGACGACGAGTCGATGAAGGAGATCTCGGAGCTGTCGGGCGGCGAGTTCTACAAGGCGGCCAGCGCCGACGAGCTGCACCGGGTGTATGACACGTTGGGTGAGCAGATCGGTTACGAGACCAAGGACGCGGACGCCAGCAAGCCGTGGCTGATGCTCGGCACGCTCGCGGCGCTGCTCGCGGCCGGCAGCGCCCTGCTGATCGGTCAACGCCTGCCGTGACCTCACCGACAGCCGCGTCAGGGTTTGTCGGTGCCGGCGGATAGCCTTGCCTAAGAACGTGAAGGTCGCGCCGGCAAGGAGTTTCGAAGTGGGCCGTTCAGTACTGGTAACGGGGGGTAACCGGGGGATAGGCCTGGCCATCGCCAGGGCGTTCGCCGCGCAGGGCGACGAGGTGGCGGTGACCTTCCGGGGCAAGCCGGCGCCCGAGGACCTGTTCGGCGTGCGCTGCGACGTCACCGACGCCGACCAGGTCGACACCGCGTTCAAGGAGATCGAGGAGAAGCAGGGGCCCGTCGAGGTGCTGGTCGCGAACGCCGGCATCACCGACGACACGCTGCTCATGCGGATGAGCGAGGAGCAGTTCACCCGGGTCCTCGACGCCAACCTGACCGGCGCGTTCCGGGTCGCCAAGCGCGCCACCCGCGCGATGCTGAAGGCCCGCTGGGGCCGGATGATCTTCATCTCGTCGGTGGTCGGCCTGGCCGGCGCGCCGGGCCAGATCAACTACGCGGCCAGCAAGGCGGGGTTGATCGGCGTGGCCCGCTCGATCACCCGCGAGCTGGGCGGCCGCAACATCACCGCGAACGTGGTCACGCCGGGCTTCATCGCGACCGACATGACCGACGCGGTGTCCGAGGACCGCAAGCAGTCGATCCTCGCGAGCGTCCCGGCCGGCCGCTACGGTCAGACCGACGAGGTCGCCGCCGCCGTCACGTTCCTCGCGTCCGACGCCGCCGCGTACGTCAACGGCGCGGTGCTGCCGGTCGATGGCGGGCTGGGAATGGGTCACTGACAGACTGACCCCGACCCAACGTCATCTTCCAGGAGGAACGGCAAGTGACCGGTCTGCTCGAAGGCAAGCGCCTGCTCATCACGGGTGTCATCACCGACGCGTCGATCGCGTTCCACGCGGCCAAGGTCGCCCAGGAGCAGGGCGCGACCGTCGTGCTCACGGGCTTCGGCCGGATGAGCCTCGTGGAGCGGATCGCCAAGCGCCTGCCGCAGCCGGCGCCGGTGATCGAGCTGGACGTGCAGAACCAGGAGCAGCTGGACACGCTGGCGGACCGGGTGCGGGAGCACGTGGACGGCCTCGACGGCGTGCTGCACTCGATCGGGTTCGCCCCGCAGACGTGCCTCGGCGCGCCGTTCCTCGACGCGCCGCGCGGCGACGTGTCGGTCGCGCTCGAGGTGTCGGCCTACTCGTTCAAGTCGCTCGCCGTCGCGTGCCTGCCGCTGCTCGGCCGGGGCGCCTCGATCGTCGGCATGGACTTCGACGCGCGGGTCGCGTGGCCGGCCTACAACTGGATGGGCGTGGCGAAGGCGGCGCTGGAGTCGGTGAACCGCTACCTGGCGCGTGACCTGGGCCCGCAGGGCATCCGGGTGAACCTGGTGTCGGCGGGGCCGGTGAAGACGATGGCCGCCAAGTCGATCCCGGGCTTCAACGAGCTGGAGGACGGCTGGGGCGACCGGGCGCCGCTGGGCTGGGACGCCGAGGACGCCACGCCGGTCGCGAAGTCGATCTGCGCGGTGCTGTCGGACTGGCTGCCCGCCACGACCGGCTCGATGATCATGGTCGATGGCGGCGTGCACGCGACGGGGCAGTAGCGATGGACGCGTTGCTGTGGCTGTCGTTCGGCGGGCCGGAGAAGGCGTCGGATGTGCGGCCCTTCCTGGAGAACGTGACGCGGGGCCGGGGTGTCCCGCCGGAGCGGCTGGACGAGGTCGAGCAGCACTACCTCGGGTTCGGCGGCGTGTCGCCGATCAACGCGCTGAACCGGGCCGCGATCTCGGCGGTCGAGGCCGAGCTGGCCAAGCAGGGCATCGACCTGCCGGTGTACTTCGGCAACCGCAACTGGCACCCGATGGTCGAGGACACCCTCGCGTCGATGGCCCGTGACGGGGTCCGGTCCGCCCTGGTGTTCCCGACCAGCGCGTACGGCGGCTACTCGGCGTGCCGGCAGTACGACGAGGACATCGTGCGTGCCCGTGCGGCCGTGGGCGAGGGTGCCCCGGACCTGACGAAGCTGCGGCAGTTCTTCGACCACCCGCTGTTCGTCTCGGCCTTCGCGGACGCGGTCCGCGCGGCGGCGGCCGGCCTGGGGGAGTACCGGCTGGTGTTCACCGCGCACTCGGTGCCGGTGTCCGCCGACGCGGCCTCGGGCCCGCCCGCCGAGGGTGGCCAACGGTACTCGAAGCAGATCGCGGAGGCCGCCCGGCTGGTGGCCGCTGACCTCGGCGTGACGGAGTACGACGTGGTGTGGCAGTCCCGGTCGGGCCCGCCGCAGGTGCCGTGGCTGGAGCCGGACATCCTCGACCACCTGGACGCCTTGCACGGCAAGGGAGTCCCGGCCGTGGTGCTGTGCCCGGTCGGGTTCGTGAGCGACCACCTCGAGGTCGTGTGGGACCTCGACACGGAGGCCGCGGAGAAGGCGGCGGAGCTGGGCATGGGCTTCGCCCGGGCCATCGCGCCGAGCGGTGACCCGCGGTTCGCACGGCTGGTCGTGGAGTTGGTGCGCGAGCACCTGGCGGACGCGCCCGTCCGGAAGCTGTCGAACTTCCCGGTGGCGGGTTGCACGCTGAACGGCGCGCCCTGCGCGGTGGGGTGTTGTGAGCCGCCTCAGCGCAGCCGGAGGTAGGCCTCGCCGCGCGGGGAGAGCCGGTAGCCGACCTCCAGACTCAGTGTCAGGCCGAGGTTCTTCAGCTTGCGTACGTCCACTTTGAACGAGAGCATCTCGCGGCCGAGTTCGTCCGCAAGGTCTCCCGCCCGGACGGCCGGCCGTTTCGCAATGATGGCAAGCGTTTGCTCGGTCCACGGGCCGTGCGTGCTGGAGTTGTCGAGCCGCGCCAGCCGGCGGGTGATCTCCTCGACGTCCTCAGTGGACAGGCCGGTGTTGTTGGCGAGCGCGGCCCGGGGATCCGCGTCCTGGGCCGGGTGCAGGCGCAGCAGGAAGACGGGATCCCCTGGCGCGCCACGAAGATCCGCGACCGCCTCGGCGACGGACTTGTACCCGGCGGCGAGCGCGTCGACCCGGCGGATGCGACTCGGCGCGATCTGGGTGACCTCGTCGACGACGATCCGCCCGGCCGCGGTCCGGTAGGTGTTGCCCGCGGTGACCTGCCGGCGTTTCCACCGGCGGAACATCACCGTGATGGACCCGTCCCGGATCCCGGCCCACAGCCGTCGCTCAATGAGCATCAGTCACGTCGAGCGCCCGGACGGCGTCCGCGACCGCCGCGGTGCGGGCCTGGCGGACGGCGTGGAACAGCGGCCGCAGGGCCTCCGCGCGCTTGAGCGCGGCCGACGCCGACAGGGCGCCACCCGGCTCGTCCTCCATGGCCAGCTCCAGGATCGCCGACACCTCGGCCGCCCGCTGCAGCACGCGCAGCGCCCGCTGCGGCATGCCGGCCGGCCACCGGGCCTTGGTGCGCTCCGCGACCCTGGCCTGCAGCTCCTCGCGCACGCCGGCGCGCTGCTTGGCGACACCGAGCTCCAGCAGCATGCCGGCCGCGACGCGCATGGCGCCGGTCAGCTCGTGCTCGGCCTCGCCGAGCGGCACGTTCGGCGTCGGCGCGGTGCGCTCGATCTCGAACACCGTCCAGCGGATGATGCCCTCACCGATCCGCTCCGGCACGATGCCGAGGCCGTTCAGCACCACGGCCTCGCCGGCCCGCAGGGCCTCGGTCGCGAACTGGCTGGCGCCGCCGAGGCCGCGCACGTCGCCGGGGACCGGCATGACCAGCTCCGCGTTGACCGCGCCGGACCGGCGCAGCGCGGCGAGTAACGCGGCGGGCGACCCGCCGGCCTCGCCCCGAACAGGGATTTCCAGAGTGGAGGCGAGCCGCTCGTCCGCGGCGACCACCTCGTGCAGCTCGGCCCAGTCCTGCAGGGCGTCGAGCACATCGTCAGCGGCGGCCGCGCCACTCAGCCAGGCCGAGGTCCACACCGCCAATGTCGCGCTGGGGGATGACACACACGAAAGATTACGCGACGATGTTCGGCTGGCCTTCGGGTAGGTGATCTAGCGCTTCGAGGGCTCCCCGAGCCGCTCCCGCAGCAGGTCCCGGAACCCGTCCAGGTCCTCCTGCTTGCCGAACGCCCGGCCCGGCACCGGGAACAGTGCCGTACCGCCCGTACGCAGCACGAAGTTGTGCTTCGTCTCCACCCAGCCGGCCATCGTCGGCCAGCGTAGGTCGGTGTACGCGGTGCCGTCGACCGTCATCATCCGGAACGACTGCTCGTCCACGGTCGCCGTGACCGTCGCGGCCGCGACCGGGTTGAGCCGGAACTGGCGCCACACGGCCACCATCGGCAGCGCCACGATGACGAGCGCGCACAGCACGCCGAAGAAGCCCGGGACCGGCTGCCCGGCGACCAGCAGCACGACCGCCAGCACGCCGAGGCCCACCCCGAACCACGGCGTCCACCGGTACACCGGGTACACGGCCCGCAGCGCGTCGTTCCAGTCCGACGGCGCCGGGTCCCACCGCAGTTCAAGCGCCATGCTCCCTGTCGTCCCCTCCTGTGCGCATGGGCGAGACTGTGCGCATGGCACAACCTGCCCGGGTACGGGTCGAAAGGCTACGGGAGGCCAGCTCCGCGACCACGCTGGAACTGTTCTTCGACCTGGTTTTCGTGTTCGCGCTCACCCAGATCACGGCCCTCATGGCGGACGAGCCGAACGGCCACGGCCTGCTGCGGGGCACGCTGCTGATGGCGGTCGTGTGGTGGTGCTGGGTCGGGTACTCGTGGACCTCCAACCTGGTGAAGGCCGACGAGGGCCTGGCCCGCGTCACCCTGCTGGTCGCGATGGCGGCCATGTTCCTGCTGGCGCTCGCGATCCCCGAGTCGTTCGAGGACCTGCCCGGCGGCCTGTGGGGCCCGACCGTGTTCGCGTTCGCCTACCTGGTCGTGCGTGCGGTGCACGTCGCGCTGTTCTGGCTCATCAGCGGCGACGACCCGGGGCTGCGCCGCCAGATCGGCCGCTTCGCGCCCACCATGATCGGCGGCACCGTCCTGCTGCTGCTCGCCGCGAACACGTCCGGCACCGCACAGCTGCTGCTGTGGCTGGCCGCGGTGGTCGCCGACTACGGCGGGACCCTCGCCATCGGCGCCCGCGGCTGGCGGCTGAACTCCGCGCGCCACTTCGCCGAACGGCACGGGCTGATCGTGATCGTGGCGCTCGGCGAGTCGATCGTGGCCATAGGTGTGGGTGTCACCCACCTGGCGATCTCGTGGCCCATCGTGATCGCCGCGATCCTCGGCCTGGCGGTGTCGGCGAGCCTGTGGTGGGCCTACTTCGACACGGCGGCCCTGCTCGGCGAGCACGCACTGAGCAGGGCGGAGGGCCAGCACCGGGTGTCGATGGCGCGGTCCGCGTTCACCTACCTGCACCTGCCGATGATGCTCGGCATCGTGATGCTGGCCCTGGGTCTCAAGAAGGTCCTCACCTACGTGGGTGACACCGAGCACCACGCCCTGTCCGACCCGCTGTACGGCGCGCCGCTGTGGGCCATGTACGGCGGCACGGCCGTGTACCTGCTGGCCCACGTCGGCTTCGCGTTGCGGTGCTACCGCAGGCTCAAGACGTACCGGCTGGCGGCGGCCGTGGTGCTGGTCGCCCTGGTGCCACTCGTCGCGAACCTCCCGGCCCTTGCCTCGCTCGGGGTGCTGTCAGCGTTGCTGATCGCCCTGAACGCCACCGAGTCCGTCAAGTTCCGCGAGGACCGCGACGAGGCCCGCCACGGCGAGCACTAGCCGACCGCGGCGAGGAGTCGTTCCAGGGTCGTGCGGGTCGGCAGGTTCGTCAGGACGTGCCGCACGCTGCGGTCGGCGTACCGCCGGTCCTCGCCGGTGGCGTCGAGGGCGTACTCGACCAGCCCGAACACGTAGTTCGCGAGGCCCGTGACCGCGCCCCGGAACATGCTCATGTCCAGCTCCGGCAGCGAACCCGCCGTCGCCCGGTAGCCCTCGACCAGCGCGCGGGCGCCGGCGACGTTCACGGTGCTGCCCGAGTCCACGGTCCAGTCCATCAACGCGTTGCCCAGCTCCCAGTCCGGCGGCTGCCCGCCCGCGTGCTCCCACGCGAACACGATCAGGCGACCCCGCCGCCCACGCCGCACCTGACCCGGTCCGATGGTGTTGTGCGACAGCACCGGCTTCCCCGCGACATCCTCGATGGTGGCGAGCTCCGCCAGCACCGGCACCGCCGCGTCCAGCTCGGCCGACCACGGCGCGCCCGTCGCCCGGGCCGCCAGTTCGGGCCATGTCACCGGGGTCAGCCGGTCGGCGTGCCACGGGCTGACGCGGTCCACCGGCAGCGCCAGCCCGTGGAGCGTGGCGAGGATGCCGCCGACCTCACGGGTGACGGCCGAGCTGGCCGGCGCCGCCATGGGTGGTCCGGAGTGCGCCCACTCGTAGACCCGCCAGAGGTGCCCGCCGACCTCCTCGGTGACGTTGCCCGCGCGGCTGCGCACCGGCGCCGGCAGCAGCACGCCGGCGGCCAGCGCGGCCTCCTGCAGCGCCATGTCGTCCTCGGCGGACACGATCGGCCACCACGTGTCCATCGTGCGCACCGCCCAGCGGCCGCGGGAGGTCTGGAGCGACCACTGGCGGCCCATGTCGTCGGCGCGGGCCAGCGACCGCATCGCGCCGGTCACCTCGCCGAGGCCGAACGCGTCGGCCACGGCACGCGCGAGCGCCGGGTCGGCGACGTCGGCCCGGCCGCGCATGCGGTCGACCTCGGCCTTCAACTCCGTCCAGCCGCGGAAGCCGTACTGCCGCGCGAGGGAGGCCTGCGCGGCGGCCAGCGACGTGGTGGGATCGGTGTCCCGCAGGCCGGCCAGCAGGTCCTTGGCCTGCTGGCGCAGGTGAGCGATGTCGGGGTTGTCGGGAAGGGTCTTCACAGCACAGCACCTCGTTCCGGGAGAACGGGGTGGCTTCGAGCCTTCCGGCCAGTCACGGCGCGTCCCCAACGCGCTCGGCGCGAGCTTAACCCACCGTGACCGGGACTGGCTACGCTGACCGGCGATGGACACCACACCCGTACGCAGGCTCCCGCTCGCCCTGGGCATCGCGGCTGTCGTCGTGCTGGCCGACCAGGGCACGAAGCTCTGGGCCGAGCGCACGCTCACCGGCCGCGACCCCATCCCGGTGCTCGGCGACTTCCTGAAGTTCCGGCTGCTCCACAACCCGGGCGCCGCGTTCTCCATGGGCGAAAACGCGACGTGGGTGTTCACGACCATCGCGGCGGCCGCGGCCGGCTGGCTCCTGTGGGCCGTCACCCGCCCGCAGTCGAAGGCACGGCTGATCGGCTTCGCCCTGTTGCTCGGCGGCGCCACGACACACCTCGGTGACCGGCTGTTTCGTGCCCCCGGCTTCGCCCGGGGGCACGTCGTCGACTTCATCGACTACAACGGGTGGTTCGTCGGGAATGTCGCGGACATCGCGTTGTTCTGCGGCGCGGTCTGCATCGTCCTCTTCGGCCTGCGCACCCCGGAAGTGACGCCCAGCGGGAACTAGCTGGAGTCGCTCCACGTCGACTGATCCCGTGAACCTCCGTAACGTTGTAATCGTGACAGGCGCTGTACCCACCCCACCCGAGAACCTCCCACGCACGGCGGGAGAGCTGCGCGCGGCCGAGCACATCCCGCGCGGCGTGAAGACCGAGATCCGCGACAACCTGCTCACGGCGCTGCGTGAGGGACGCGACCCGTGGCCGGGCATCGTGGGCTTCGACAAGACCGTGCTGCCCCAGCTGGAGCGGGCGCTTCTGGCCGGCCACGACGTGGTGCTGCTGGGCGAACGCGGCCAGGGCAAGACAAGGCTGCTGCGCACCATGGTCGGCCTGCTCGACGAGTGGACCCCGATCATCGAGGGCTCCGAGCTCGGCGAGCACCCCCTCGACCCCATCACCCCCGAGTCCCGCCGGCGCGCCGCCGAGCTGGGCGACGACCTGCCGGTCGCGTGGCGGCACCGCTCCGAGCGGTACACCGAGAAGCTCGCCACCCCGGACACGTCCGTCGGCGACCTCATCGGCGACGTCGACCCGGTCAAGGTCGCGCAGGGCCGCACGCTCGGCGACCCCGAGACCATCCACTTCGGACTCGTGCCCCGCGCGCACCGCGGCATCGTGGCCATCAACGAGCTGCCCGACCTGGCCGAGCGGATCCAGGTCGCACTGCTGAACGTCATGGAGGAGCGGGACATCCAGGTCCGCGGCTACACGCTGCGCCTGCCGCTCGACGTGCTGCTGGTCGCCACCTCCAACCCGGAGGACTACACCAACCGCGGCCGCATCATCACCCCGCTGAAGGACCGTTTCGGCGCCGAGGTCGTCACGCACTACCCGCTGACGGTCGAGGCCGAGGTCGACGTGATCCGGCAGGAGGCGGACCTCGTCGCGGAGGTCGGCGACGAGCTCCTCGAGGTGCTGGCCCGGTTCGTGCGCAACCTGCGTGAGTCGAACGCCATCGACCAGCGGTCCGGCGTGTCCGCCCGGTTCGCGGTCGCCGCCGCGGAGACCATCGCGGCGGCCGCCCTGCGCCGGTCGGCGCTGGTCGACGAGCACCCGGCCGTCGCCCGCCCGATCGACCTCGACGCGGTGCCGAGCGTGCTGCGCGGCAAGCTCGAGTTCGAGTCCGGCGAGGAGGGCCGGGAGAACGAGCACCTGGTGCACCTGCTGCGCCGCGCGGTCGCCGAGACCGCTAAGGAGCGGTTCGCGGGCCTGGACCTGCGGCCGCTCATCGACACGGTCGTCGACGGCCACCTGGTCGCCACCGGTGAGCGCGTGCCGGGCGCCGAGGTCCTGGAGGCGCTGCCCGAGCTGCCGATCCTGCACGAGGTCGCGTCCCGGCTGAACGTGTCGCCGACCGACAGCCCCGGCCGTATCGCCGCCGCGGTCGAGCTGGCGCTGGAGGCGCTGTACCTGCGCCGCAAGCTGGCGAAGGACTCCGACGAGGGAACGACGGTCTACGGCCCATGAGTCGGTTTACTTATGGCCAGTACTACGACGGACCCGACCCGCTCGCGCCCCCGGTCGACCTGCGGGACGCGCTGGACGCGATCGGGCGGGACGTCATGGACGGCCGGTCGCCGAGGTCCGCGCTGGAGGAGCTGCTCCGGCGCGGCACCCGGAACTCGGCCGGCCTCGACGAGCTGACCAGGAAGCTGTGGGAGCGGCGATCCCAGATCCAGCGCCGGCACAACCTCGACGGCACGCTCCAGCAGGTGCGGGAGCTGCTGGACGAGGCGCTGCGGCTGGAGAAGGCCGCGCTGTTCCCCGATCCCGACGACGACGCCCGGTTCCGCGAGGCGCAGCTCGACGCGTTGCCGTCCGGCACCGCGGCCGCCGTGCGGGAGCTGTCCGAGTACGACTGGCGGTCCGACGAGGCACGCGGGAAGTACGAGGAGATCCGCAACCTGCTCGGCCAGGAGCTGATGGAGTCCCGCTTCCAGGGGATGAAGCAGACGCTCCAGGACATGACGCCGGAGGACACCGAGCGGATCCGCCAGATGATGGCGGACCTGAACGACCTGCTGCTGTCGCACCTGCGCGGCGACGACACCACGGAGCAGTTCCGGGACTTCATGCGCGAGCACGGGGAGTTCTTCCCGGAGAACCCCCGCAACACCGAGGAGCTGATCGACGCGCTGGCGGCCCGTGCCGCGGCGGCGCAGCGCATGATGAACTCGATGTCCGAGCAGCAGCGTGCCGAGCTGTCGGACCTGATGGCCTCCGCGTTCGGTGACCCCCGGCTGATGCGGCAGGTCGCGACGCTGGACGCGAACCTGCGGGCACTGCGGCCGGGCGAGGACTGGACGGGCTCGGCGAGGTTCCGCGGCAACCAGCCGCTCGGCATGGGCGAGGGCGCCCAGGCGATGGCGGACCTCGCGGAGCTGGACGCGCTGGCCGAGCAGCTGTCCCAGTCCTACCCGGGGGCGCGGCTGGAGGACATCGACCTGGAGGCGCTGGAACGCCAGCTCGGCGACGAGGCACGGGTGGACGCCCGCCGGCTCGCGGAGCTGGAGCAGCAGCTGCGTGCCCAGGGCCTGCTCGAGCGCGCACCCGACGGTTCGCTTCGCCTGTCCCCCAAGGCGTTGCGCCGGCTGGGGGAGACCGCGCTGAAGGACGTGCTGACCGCGGCCCGCAACTCCGGCCAGCGCGACTCCGTGCTGTCCGGCGCGTCCGGCGAGCCGACCGGCGCGACGCGCCCCTGGGAGTTCGGGGACACGTCCCCCTGGGACACGTCCCGCACGATCCGCAACGCGGTCCTCCGGTCCGGCCCCGGCCCCGTCTCCCTGGACGTGGTCGACGTCGAGGTGGTGGAGACCGAACAGCGGTCCCGCGCGGCCGTCGCCCTGTGCGTGGACACGTCGTGGTCGATGGTCCAGGACGGCCGCTGGGTCCCCATGAAGCGCACCGCACTGGCCCTGCACCAGCTGATCACGACCCGCTTCCGCGGCGACGCGTTGGAGCTGATCACCTTCGGTCGGCACGCCCGCACGGTGGAGCTGCCGGAACTCGTTGGCCTGGAAGGGGTCTGGGAACAGGGCACCAACCTGCACCACGCACTCCTGCTGGCCGGCCGCCACCTCCGCAAGCACTCCGACGCGCAGCCGGTCGTCCTGGTCGTGACGGACGGCGAGCCGACCGCCCACCTGGAACCCGACGGCGAGGCCGAGTTCTCCTGGCCGCCGGAGCCCCGGACCCTCCGCAAGACGGTGGCGGAGGTGGACGCCCTGGCCAAGCTGGGCGCCTCCGTCACGGTCTTCATGCTGGGCGACGACCCGCAGCTGGAGAGGTTCGTGGACCTGGTGGCCCGTCGCAGCGGCGGCCGCGTGATCGCCCCCGACGTGGACGGCCTGGGCGCCGCCGTGGTCGGCGACTATCTCCGCACCCGCCGGGGCCGCTGACTTCCTGAAGGGCGGTGAGAACAGGCGTTCCGGCTCCCCGGAGCCGGCACGTCTGTCATGCTGTTCGGCGAGAATTCACGCGATCGAGGAGCGAGTGTGTCCGCCGAGCTGGAACGGTTCACCGCCGAGTTCGAGAGTTTCCAGGCCAGGATCAAGCAGGCCGAGCTGAAGTTCAGCGGTCTCGGGGAGATGCGGGACCGGCTGGCGGGCCTGGAGGCGGTCGCGACCTCGCCGGACCGCACCGTGCGCGTCACCGCCGGTGCGGGCGGCACGGTCACCGACCTGCAGCTCACGCCCGAGGCCATGCGCAAGCCGGCGCCCGCCCTGGCCGCCATGATCATGACGACCATGCGCACGGCCGTCGCCGAGGCCGCCCGCCGCCAGGCGGGCATCGTCGACGAGACCGTCGGCGACGCGTTCGGCCTCAACACCACCGACCGGGTCCGCCAGGCCCAGGCCGAGGCGCTCCGCGGTGCGGGCAGCGAGCTCACCGTGCAACACACCCAGCCGAAACCGCCGCCGCGGCGCGAGCCCCGCCCGGACGACGAGGACTTCAGCCAGAACTCCATCACCCGCCGGCGGCGGTGACGAGATGGCCGAACCGCAGGGAATCCAGGTCGACGTCGGCGCGCTGACGAACTACGCGAGCCAGCTGGGCCACTACCAGAACGAGGCCGACAAGTTCGCCGACCTCGTCGACCGTGCCGACGTGACCACCGAGGCCTGGGGCATCGTGGGCCGCTGGGCCAGGCAGTCCTACACCGACCGGCTCGGCGAGCTGCGGTCCCTGCTGGCGGACATGAAGCAGGGCGTCGAGTCCCTGTCCGCGAAGATCACCGACACCGCCGCCATCTACCAGGGCGTCGAGGAAGACGCCGTGCTCACCTTCGGCCGGCACGAGGCCGAGATCGACGGCCCGCGCTGAGGAACACCATGACCGACAACGAGAAGAGCATCGCCGACGCCCTGGACGTCACCGAGTACGACGAGAGCTTCGGCGCGAACGCCGACCGCGCGGCGGAGAAGGCGCCGGCCCTCGGCACGGTCTACCGGACCGGGAAGTCGATCGGCGAACACGCCCGGGAGCTGTTCGAGGCCGACGACTTCGGCGACCTGGCCGCCGCGTCCGGCAAGCTGATCGGCGACGGGGCCGCGTTCGTCGGCGGCGCAGCCATGGACGCGACCTTCTTCGCCTTCGACCCGATCAACTGGCTGGTCAGCCACGGCCTGGACATGCTGCTCGAACTCGTCCAGCCGCTGCAGGACTGGTTGCACCAGGTGACCGGCGACGGTCCGGCCATCGGGCACGCCTCGGACAACTTCGTCACGCTCGCGCAGGGCTTCGTCGACCTGGCCGAGGATTTCGAGAAGACCGGTGACACCGCGTTGAAGGACTGGCTGGACGATGCGGGTGACGCGGCCCGCGCGGCACTCGGCGACTTCTCGGCCGGCATCCGCGGCGTCGGATCGAGTGCCGGCTCGGTCGCCGAGGTGCTCCGGATGTGGTCGATGGTGATGGTCGTCATCGAGGACGTGATCAAGGCCATCATCGCGGAGTTCGGCTCCTGGGCGATCACCATCTGGGCGCCGGCACTCGCCACCTCGGTCATTTCCTTGGGCGGTTCCGTCGCCACCGCCATGACTCTTTCCGTCAAGAAGGCAGCCGACGTCTTCGAGAAGGTCACCAAGCACCTCGGCGTGTTCGGCAAGCTGCTGGACGGCTTCATGAAGCTTCTGGTGAAGCTTTCGAGAGGAATGCAGACGATCACGCGAAGGCTCCGCATCGCCAAGTACGTCAAGGAGGGCGAGCGAGCACTCCCGATCATCGGCAAGGCACCGATCGGTTGGGTGGCCAAGGAGACCGCGACGACCTTCAGCCGCAGGCGGACCACGCTGATGGAAGGCCTGGAGGCCGGCGCCGGCCCGCTGTTGAAGGGCATGGGTGTGAAGGCCGGAATCGGTGCGGGGAAAGGTGTGGCGGGAGAAGCAGCCGAGGAGTTCGGCTCGGACAGCCCACCATTCGACGAGAGCGAGATCGGTGGGGGCCAGAGCGTGGAAGAGACCCACGAGAACCTTGACATGTGAGGGGCGTAAATGGGGGCGTCACGTCGCGAGCGCGCTCGCGCTGAGGCTGTGGAGCGGCTTGTCCAGAGCGAGAACGAGGACTCCGCTCGTAGCGAGCTACCGAAGCCCGAGTTTCGACAGCAGGTCCATGCACTGGCGGAGAGCCAGTGGGGTGAGCCGGTGGTCGCCATCCACCTGGGCGACCGCAAACCCTCCTACGACGTGCCCGGCCGCCGCGCGGACGGCACGATCGAGGGAGAACAACTGATCCGCCGTTCTTTCTGGAACATCCTCCGAGGCGCGATCAACACCGTGTTCAACATCTTCACGTTGTTCGGCGCCGGCGGTATGGGTGACGTGTTCGAGCGGTCCGGCCAGGTCACCGGAGGGGAGAATGCGCAGGCGCTCGGACTTGCCGACGCAGTGAGGTCGGCCGAAACCTCATGGCTGGTCTACTCGCCGTCGCGCCTGGCCATCATCGACTCGGGCAGTTCCTTCTCCGATCCCGCCGACAGCCAACCGAAGTTCGTCTGGCAAGGGGTCAATCCGGGGATTTCGTCGCGCCGGGTGCCCATCGAAGGCCCCGACAACATCGCGTGCCAGCTCCTGTGGCTTCCCCATACCGAGTTCCACATCAGCTGGCCCGACGGCTCGGCGTTCGACTTCCACGTCAACGGTCATGAGGCGAACGTCCTGAAACTGGCTGACTCATGACGTGATGTCCTTGGTCCGGAAGCGCCGCGCCGCCAGCAACCCGAAGAACGCCGCGTAACACACCGCCGAGAACGCACCCGCGGCCATGTTCGACCAGTCGATGTCCGTCGAGATCAGGTCCGACCAGGCGAACGCATAATGCGTCGGCAGGTAGTTCCGTAGCCCTTCCAGCGCCGTGATCTGGTCCAAAATAGACGACAGGATCGCGATGAGCACCGTTCCGCCCACCGCGCCCAGCGGGGCATCCGTCGACACCGTCAGGAACAGGGCCACCCCGGCCACCCACAGCAGGTGAATCGCCAGATAGATCACCGTGAACACCAGTGCCAGCATCGAGTCGCCGAACGAGATGGCGTCGCCGGTAGGGGACAGGGCCTCGTGCGGGCCGTAGAAGATCAGGCCGACGCCCAGCGCCACCGCCGGCAGCAGGGTGATCGCGAACAGCGACAGCAGCGCCGACGCGGTCGCCTTCTGCCGCATCAGGCGGTGGCGGGGGATGGGCATGGCCAGCAGGTACTTCAGCGACGACCACGACGCCTCGCTGGCAATGGTGTCGCCGAAGAACAGGGCCACGATCATCGGCAGCAGGAAGCTCGACACCGCGAACAGCACGAACACCACGAAGTTCGGCGCGGACGACGTCGCCAGGTCCACGAACCCGCCGGACCGGTTGCCCGACGAGTCCGAGCCGAACTCGAACGCCGCCCACAGGATCCACGGCAGCGCCACCAGGAACGCCAGCATGAACTGCACGCGCCGCCGCCGCAGCTGGCGGACCAGCTCGACCCGCAGCCGCAGGGTCCGCGTGGCGCGGTACCCCGTGACGGACCCGTCCGGCTGGACCCCGGACTCCTCGTGCGACGCGGCCTCGGCCAGCTGGTCGATGGCCGCCTCGTCGGTGTGGACCTCAGTCATGGCTCGCTCCGTTTCGCTGCGCTCGCGGGTCATGAGGACTCTCCAACCAGAGCAAGGAACGCGTCTTCCAACCGGCGCCGCGGCCCGGCCTGCTCCACGGCGACACCCGCGCCGACGAGCTTCGCCAGTGCCTCGGCGCGGGGCAGGCCGTCCAGGTCCGCGTGCACCTGGTTGCCCTCGATCTCCACACCCTCGACGCCGTTGACCGACCGCAGCACCGTCGCGGCCTCCTCCGGGCGGTCGACCCGGAACGTGGCCTCGCCGCCACCGCCGACGATCTCGTCGACCCGGCCCGCCGCGACCAGCCTGCCGTGGTGCATGACCACCACGTGGTCACACGTCTGCTCCACCTCGGCCAGCAGGTGCGACGACACCACCACGGTCCGCCCAGTCGACGCGTAACGCCGCAGCACGGCCCGCATCTGGTGGATCTGCGGCGGGTCGAGCCCGTTGGTCGGCTCGTCGAGCACCAGCAGGTCCGGCAGCCCGAGCATGGCCTGCGCGATCGCGAGCCGCTGCCGCATGCCCTGGCTGTAGGTCCGCACCCGCCGGTGCACCGCCTTGCCGAGGCCCGCGATCTCCAGCGCCTCCTCGAAGTGCGCCTTCTCGAGCGGCCGGCCCGTCGCCGCCCAGTACAGCTCCAGGTTCGCCCGGCCGGACAGGTGCGGCAGGAAGCCGGCACCCTCCACGAAGGAACCGATGCGGGACAGGACCGGCGCACCCGAGTACACCTTGTGCCCGAACACCCGGATGGACCCGCCGGTGGGCTGGATCAGCCCCATCAGCATCCGCAGCGAGGTCGTCTTGCCGGCGCCATTCGGCCCCAGCAGCCCCAGCACCTGGCCCGACTCCACGCGGAACGACAGGTCGTCCACGGCGACCACGCCACCCGGGTACTTCTTCGACAGCCCCTCGATCACCAGCGGCACGTCGTCGAGCGCCGGGTCGTGGTCGGTGGCGCGCCGGCGGCGGAACGCACCCCAGACAGCCGCGACGACCACGATGCCGAGCACGATCGCGATGCCGACCAGCGGTCCGGCCGGCGGCCCGCCGTCCGAGCGGGTGCCGGACACGACCGGCGCCTCGACGACCGTCCCGTCCGCGATCGAAACCCGGTACGCGGCCGGCTGCGCCGGCGTGGCGTACGCCTGGTCGGTGGTGGAGACCACCAGCTCGAGCCGGTGGTCGCTCTCGACCGGCCGGACCACGGCGGGCAGCGTCACGGTCACGTCGACCGGCGAGCCGTCCGCCGGCAGCGCCGGGATGCGGAACGGCGACACCGCGGAGCCCGGCAGGACCCGGCTGTTGCCGTCCGGCCCAACGTCGTACAGCTTCGCGAACAGCACCGCGCCGTCCTGGGCGGTCGGCGCCAGCTCCGGCACCGCCGCCACCCGCAGCCGCACGGTGCTCGCGCCCGCGATCAGCAGCTGCGACGACAGCGGCCGGCTGTCGAACCGCGCCGACTGGCCCGGCAGGTCGATCGACAGCTGGTTGACCAGCCGCGACGACGTGCCGATCATCGCGCCGAGCCCCGGCAGGCTGCTGATCGACGCCGGGTTGCCACCCGGCGGGTTGATGATCGTCTGCTCGGGCCCGTAGATCCGCACGGACCGCCGGTCGGTGGCGGGGTCACCCGGCAGCCCGGGGTAGGCGGCCGCGCTCACGGTCCGCACCGACGGCGCGCCCTGCACCCGCAGCGCGCCCTGCACCGCGTACTCCAGCCCCTGACCGGGGTCGGCGCCGCGGTCACGCAGGTGGAAGTCGAACCAGTCGGCGATCTCGGCCCGCAGCTCGGGGCCGGGTTTGCCGCCGTCGTGCCCGCCGGTGTACCAGACGACCTTGACCTTGCCGCCCGCCGCGGAGATCTGCCGCGCGTTCGCGTCGGCCTGGTCGAGGCCGAACAGCGTGTCCTGCTCGCCCTGCACCAGCATGGTCGGCTGGGTGATGTTCTTGGTGATCGATGCGGGAGACACCGACTTCAGCAGGTCGATGGTCTGCTGGCTGGCCCGGCCGGTGGTCGCCACCTCGGCGTAGGCCGCGCAGAACTCGGGGCGGAACCGGCCGCACGGGCCGTCGGCGCCCGCCTGCGGGATGGCGCCGCCCTGGTCGCCACCCTCGGCGGGTGCGGCGTCGGCCGGCGCGGCGCCGCCGGGCGCGGACACGTTGATGTCGTCGTCCTCGTTGCCCGGCTCGATGGCGTCCGCGGACGGGTCGAGCCCACCGCCGCCGCCCGCCGCGCCGGACGCGAAGAAGATGCCGGCCCACGACTTCTTGAACACGCCGTCCGGCGCGAACGCGTTGGCCGCCGGGGTGCCCGGCACCGTGCCCGTGGTCGCCGAGTTCGGCAGCAGCGCCTGGCTCAGGTCGTTGTAGGTGATCACCGGCGCGAGCGCGTCCACCCGCTTGTCCGTGCCCGCGAGCAGCAGCGACAGCGAGCCGCCGTAGGACCCGCCGGTCACGCCCACCGTGGGGTCGTCCGGCCCGTCCTGCGTGACCTCGGGCTGTTCGCCCAGCCAGTCGACGATCTTCGACGCGTCCGCGACCTCGTAGGGGATCGAGTTCAGCCCGATCTGGCCCTCGCTGCGGCCGAACCCGCGTGCCGAGTACGCCAGCACGACGAACCCGCGCTGGGCCAGCTCGCGTGCGTCACCGGCCACGCTCTGCTTCGACCCGCCGAACCCGTGCGCGACGATGACCGCCGGCGCCGGTGTCTGTTCCGGCAGGTAGAGGGTGGCGTCGAGCCGGACGGGCGCCTTGTCGTCCGGGCCCTGGGCGCCGGTGAGCGTCAGCTCCCTGGCGTGGACCGGGGGCGGCTCGTCGCCGCTGTTCAGCCAGACGAGCCCGCCGGCGGCGGCGAGCACGACGACCAGCGCGGCGGCGACAGTGCGTGGTCGAGGACGTGGAATGCGGGGCACGCTGAGAAACTATTGGAAGTTTCCTGAGAGTGGCTGAGAACCCTCGTCCGTTGCGTCCGGTTCGCCCGGATGTGACGTAGGACAACCTCACCTCGACTGGTGCGTTTCGGACTCAACCCCGACAATGGAAGATGGTGGAGGGGAGTATTCCTTCGCGGCGGCGTCGTCAGCACGGACCTGGATAGGCAGGGCCCGGCGCCCCCGGCAGGCGAGAGGCCTGCGGAAGAGACCTCCGGTTTTGGCCTGTTTGTGCGCTTGAACCGGAGGTTCATTGGATGGTTGTTCCTGTATGGGTTTGGTTGGCCACCATCGGTGGTCTCCTCGTGCTACTTGCCATCGACCTCGTCATCGTCGACCGCAAGCCGCACGAGGTCACCGTCGGTGAGGCCGGCCGCTGGGTCACCTTCTACATCGCCTGTGGCGTGCTGTTCGGTCTCGGCATCTGGCTGTTCTCCGGAGGCACCCACGCCGGTGAGTTCTTCGCCGGCTACATCACCGAGTACTCGCTCTCGGTGGACAACCTGTTCATCTTCCTGGTGATCATGGCCGCCTTCAAGGTGCCCTCGATCCACCAGCACAAGGTGCTGCTCGTCGGCATCCTGCTGGCCCTGGTGTTCCGCGGCGTCTTCATCGCCGTGGGCGCGGCGGCCATCTCCCAGTTCAGCTGGGTGTTCTACGTGTTCGGCGCGTTCCTCGTCTACACCGCGGTCAAGCTGTCCGGCTCCGGGCTCGGCGGCGACGAGCACGAGGAGGACTACCAGGAGAACCGCGTCACCAAGTGGGCACGCAAGCTCTTCCCGGTCACCGACGACTACCGCGAGGGCAAGGTCTTCACGAAGATCGACGGCAAGCGCTTCGCGACGCCGCTGTTCATCGTGATGATCGCGATCGGCTCGGCGGACCTGATGTTCGCGGTGGACTCGATCCCCGCGATCTTCGGGCTGACCAAGGAGCCGTTCCTGGTCTTCGCGGCCAACGCCTTCGCGCTGATGGGCCTGCGGCAGCTGTACTTCCTGCTCGGTGGCCTGCTCCGGCGCCTGGTGTACCTGTCGATCGGCCTGGCGGTGATCCTGGGCTTCATCGGCGTGAAGATGGTCCTGGAGGCCCTGCACACCAATTCGCTGCCGTTCCTCAACGGCGGCCAGCCGCTCAACGTGCCGACGATCGGCATCCCGCTGTCCCTGTCGGTGATCATCGGGGTCCTGGTCATCACCGCGGTCGCGAGCCTGATGAAGACCCGTCGGGACGAGCGGCGCGACAACGAGAACGGCGACAACGACGAGGACGAGATCGAACGGGAGCCCGCCACGGCCGGCGACACCGCCGTCGACCAGGTGAGGTAGCTCCCCGGCTACGCCACCTCGACCAGGTCGTACCGCGTGTGCAGCTCGGTCCAGGTGGCGTGGTGCCAACCGTCCGTGGAGTGGTACACCCCGTCGGCTCCGGGCACCCAGGTTCTCATCCGGGTGTCCCGGACCGCGGGGAGGTCAGTCGGGTCGGGGGTGGTCCCGACCCGCGCGACCAGCCACACCCGCGGACGGTTCGGCATGTCTCCGGTGCCTGTCTCCTTCATGACGCCCTCCCAGGTCTGTGATGTGACTCACCATCTGCATGGTCATTACGCTAGATCTGGGAAGTGACCCGAAACACCAGGGATGCCCCCGAAAACGGGGTAGGGGAAGCCCTACCGGGAGCCGCCCTCCGCCACCCCGACCGACGGCGCGTCGGCGTACTCGTCGTGCCAGTTCCACCACTCGTACGGCGGGTTCTGCGGGTAGCCCTCCGGGGAGTCCTCCCACGTCTCCTGCCGTCCGAGCGCGGTGATGTCGAGGTAGCTCCAGGTGCCACCCATCACCTCGTCGCCGCGGTTGTTGACGAAGTAGGTGCGGAACACGCGGTCGCCGTCGCGGATGAACGCGTTCGTGCCGTGCCACTCGTCCACCCCGAAGTCGGCGTCGAAGCCGTCGGTCATCGTGTACCAGGGCATTCGCCAGCCCATCCGCGCCGTGACGCGCTGGATGTCCTCCTGCGGCGCGCGCGAGGCGAAGGCGAGCGTGGTGTCGCGGGCGTTCAGGTGGGCGACGTGCGCGACCTGGTCGGCCACCATGGAGCAGCCCCGGCAGGGGTGGTCGGGCCAGCCGAACACGCCGGGCTCGAAGAAGGCGCGGTAGACGATCAGCTGGCGGCGGCCCTCGAACAGGTCGAGCAGGCCGGCCTTGCCGCCGGGTCCCTCGAACGTGTACTCCTTCTCGACCGCGAACCACGGCATCCGCCGGCGCCCCGCGGCCAGCGCGTCCCGGGCCCGGGTCATCTCTTTCTCCTTCACGAGCAGCTGCTCGCGGGCCGCCTCCCACTCCTGTGCGGAGACGATCGGTGGGGTCTTCATCTCATGTCCTCCTCGTGTGTGATGGCCCGGTCGAGGTGGTCGCGCAACGCGTCGAGCGGGCTGTCCCAGTCGCGGGCCAGTGCGGCCAGGAACTGCTGCGCCACCTGCATGGGCGCGGAGTGCAGCCGGTACCGCACCCGCCGCCGCTCGCCGTGTTCGGCCGTCACGAGACCGGTCTCGGCCAGCAGGGCGAGGTGCTTGGCGATCGCCTGCCGGGTGATGGGCAGCCGCGTCGCGAGGTCGGTGGCCGTGGCCGGCCCACCCGAGGCGAGTGCGGCGAGGATGCTCCGCCGCGTCGGGTCGGCCAGGGCCGTGAAGACCTGCTCGGCGATCGCCTCGACGTCAGGCGGCGGCATCGAGGTAGGCGACCAGCTCGCCCAGCTCGTTCTTCCAGCCGTCGGTGTTGCCGTCGAACGCCTTGCGGTGCTCGTCGTCCGGCAGCTGGGCGAAACCGGACTCGACCACGGTCAGCCGGGTGCCCGTGCCGGCCGGTTCCAGGGTGAACTCGACGTAGGTGCGGCGCGGGTCGTCGTCAGGCAGACCGAAGATGTGCCAGGTGAAGCCGAAGATCCTCGGCTCCTCGACCCGCTCGACGCGCATGTCCGCCTTGTGCCCGCTCGTCCACGACATCTGTGCGGACCCACCGGGACGCAGGTCGATCTTCGCCTCGTTGCCGAACCAGGTGCCCAGCCCCTCGGCCGTGGTGAGCGCCGCCCAGACCTTGGCCGGTGGGTGCGCGATGTCCACGGTCCGCTCGATGCGATCGGGAAACGCCATGACAGCCTCCACATGAGTAGCAACCATTCGATTGCTACATTATGGCAACCGGATGGTTGCGTCAACCGTGGTGTCGGACGGCAGGCGCTAGTTGAGTACGTAGTTGAGTGAGTCGCAGATGCGGGCCAGTGGCAGGTCGAGGCCCGGATAGTCCAGTGGTAGCAACACTTCCGGGCTCAGCGGCAGCGCGTCGCCGGCGGGCGGGTGCCACAGGCACACGGCCGGGTCGCCGCCGTCCATCGACGAGCGGTACCAGAGGCCGTCGAGGTCGGGGAAGGCCTCGCGGATCGTGCGGGCCCAGGCCTGCGTGATGTCCTTGGGGCCGCTGGAGATCTCCTGCGAGGCGCCCACCCGGGTCGGCCACAGGCCCGTCAGGTCCAGCAGGCACAGCGGCCGCGTCGGTGCGAACACGGCGAGGTGCGGCCGCCGGGTCGTCCGGTCGACCACCGACGACGCCTGGAACACCTCGGCGATCGACGTCCGCACCGACAGGCCGAAGTAGAGGACCCCGTGGGCGGCCGAGGTGGTCACACCGCCGCCCGGGGGCGGCGGCTGCGTGTCGAACCGCGCGTGCGGCAGGGGACCGGTGTGGCGGAAGGTGTTCCACCGCTGCTGGTGTGCGCCGGCCGCGACGAACACCCGCACGAGCCGGGTCGACGTCGGCAGCGCCACGACGTCCTCGTGCTGGCGCAGCAGCTTGCGCAGGATGTTCGGGCTGGGTGGCAGGGGGAGTCGGCTCACGTCAGGCAGGCGTCCCCAGTACGGACATGAGCGCCGCGACCTTCTTCGGCGCGCCGCCGGCCAGCAGCCAGTCACGCGGCGTCACCGGCGGATCGCCGAGCAGCTGCTGCGGGGTCGTCATGAACGCCGCCACCACCAGCGCGGGCTGGTCCCCGGGGACGGCCGCCAGCACGGCCGCGAGCCCGGGCAACACGTCGTCGTCGGTGAACTGCCACACCGGCAACCGCCAGCCGCCGCGGTCCTTCCAGCCCATCAGCTGCCCGGCGGACAGCCGGTGGCGGATGCGGCTCGCGTCCACGCCGATGCGGTCGGCGGCGCCGGCCACGGTCAACGCGGTGTCCCGCAGCACCGCCTGGAGTGCTACCGTCCGCGCCCGCACGTCCCGGTCGCCGGCGTGCTGCGGCGACAGGTCCAGGCCGACCGCCTCGAGGGTGGTTCGCTGGTCGGCGCTGAAGTAGTCGGCCGGGCGCGGGTCGACGGGGGCCAGCCGCCGCGAGGCGTCCTCCACGAGCGACACGAACTCGTCGGCCTCCACGCGCAGCCCGGCGCGGGCCAGTGCGGACCGTAGACCAGACATGCACCCAAGGTAGCACGCACGTGCGCGATCGTGCGGGACGGCCCACGGCCTCAGTCGCGGTGCGAGCTGGCCCGCTCGATCAGCCGCGCCTCCAACGTGGTCGTCGTCGCCGGGCGGGTGTTGTCGGCGATCCGGGCCAGGAGCAGTTGCGCCGCCACCGTGCCGAGCTCGTACGCCGGCTGCGCGACCACCGTCATCGGCGGGTCGACCAGCGCCGCCCACGGCACGTCGTCGAACGCCACGAGCCCCACGTCGCGCCCCGCCCGCAGCCCGCGTGCGCGCAACGCGGCCAGCGCGCCGAGCGCCATGGCGCTGTTGGCCACCAGCAACGCGTCCGGCCGGTCGTCCTGGTCCAGCAGGTCCGCCACGGCCTGCTCCGCGCCCGCCGCCTTGAACACCGTCCGCCGCACCAGCCCCCGCTGCCGGCCGGCGTTCAACGCGTCCCGGTACCCCGCGAGCCGGTCGTCCGCCGTGCGCACGCCCACCGGCCCGGTGACGCAGCCGATCCGCGAGTAGCCCTGCTCGATCAGGTGCGTGGTCGCCTGCCGGGCCGCGAGCCGCGTGTCCACGAGCACCGTGTCGCTCTCCCGCCCGGCGAGCGGCCGGTCCACGGCGACCAGCGGCGTGCCCCGCTGGAGCAACGCGTCCACGCTCGACGCGGTGGGGGTCGGCGACACGATCACGCCGGCCGCGCGCTCCTGGATCGCCACGTCGACGTACCGGCGCTCCTTCTCCGCGTCCTCGTCGGAGTTGCACAGCACCACCGAGTACCCGACGGCGTGCGCGACGTCCTCGACGCCCCGCGCGATCGCGGTGAAGAACGGGTTCTCGACGTCGCTGATGATCAGCGCGACGACGGCCGCCTCCTGCCGGCGCAGGTTCCTCGCCGGGCCGTTCGGCTGGTAACCCAGCTCCCGTGCGGCGTCCAGCACCCGCGTGACCAGTGCCGGGTCCACTGTGGACTTCCCGTTCAACGCGCGGGACACCGTGGCCGTGGACACGCCGGCCCGCGCCGCGACGTCACTGATGGTCGCCACTCAACGCCTCGCCTTCCCGCCCCCGGCGGCAACAAGCATAGGTTGGGCCTTTAGGGCACAACGGTTGCGCGAGCTGTACCCGGCGCCCGCGGACGTGGCAGACTTCCGTGCCGACCGACATCTCGCGGCGGATGGGGAGAACCGTGGGGAAAGAAGCTGAGGGCTCGGGCGTCCAGGCCCTGTTCGACAAGATCAACGAGGTGGTCCGCCAGGGCAACGTCCGGCGGATAGTGGTCACCGACCGCGGCGACCGCAAGATCCTCGACATCCCGGTCAACGCCGGTGTCATCGCGGCGGTGGTGGCCCCGATGCTGACGGGCGTGGGCGCGGCGCTGGCCCTGGTCGGCGGCTGGCACATCGCCGTGGAACGCACGGATCCGCAGGTGGTGGACGGCGAGCCCGAGAAGGCCGACGGCTGATGGCGCACATCGACCTCGCCCTCGACGAGACCCGGTTCCCGGGCATCACGGGCCTGATGCGGTTCCGCCCGGAGACGGCCAAGCCACTGAACGAGCTGGCGGAGGTGCTGCTGCGCGCGCCGAACTCACTGCCGGCCGGCGAGCGCGAGCTGATCGCCGCGTACGTGTCCGGGCTCAACGAGTGCGACTTCTGCCGAAACTCGCACTCGGCGTTCGCGGCCGCCCAGCTCGACGCGGGCATGACCGTGGTCGAGGAGGTGCGGGCGAACCCCGAGACCGCCCCGATCTCGGCCAAGCTGCGTGCGCTGCTCCGCATCGCCGCCGCCGTGCGGGACGACGGCCGCGAGGTCACCCCGAAGCTGGTCGAGGCGGCCCGCGCCGAGGGCGCCACCGACGTGGAGATCCACGACACGGTCCTGATCGCGGCGGCGTTCTGCATGTTCAACCGCTACGTCGACGGACTCGGCACGCTGGCGCCGGCGGACCCGGCCGGCTACACCGAGTCCGCCCGCCGCATCGTGGAGCACGGCTACCGCGCCTGACCGCCGAGCTGCTCCGCGGCCAGTGCGGTGCCCTGTACCCGGGCCTCGATCTTGGCGAAGGCGGTCTCCCGGGACGTGGACGTGTCGTCGGCGAACGGGGAGAACCCGCAGTCGTCGCAGGTGCCGAGCCGTTCCACCGGGATGTACCTGGCGGCCAGCAGCACCCGGTCCCGCACCTGCTCCGGCGTCTCCACGCGCGGGTCGATCGGATCCGTGACGCCCACGAAGATCCGCTGGTCCTCGCGCGAGTGCTCCCGCACCACCGCCAGCACGCGTTCCGGATCGGGCTCGCTCGCCAGCTGCAGGTAGAACGACCCCGCCCGCAGCCCGAAGAGCGACGGCAGCAGCGAGGCGTAGTCGATGTCCAGGCTGTGCACGGAGTCCTGGTCACCACCGGGGCACGTGTGCACCCCCAACCGCGCCCGCTCGTCGGCCGAGAACCGGTCGAGCACCGTGTTGTTCAGCTCCACGAACTGCCGCAGCACCCCACCCGAGGGGTCCAGCTTCAGCGACAGCCGCCCCTCGGTGAAGTCCAGCTGCACCGACGCGGCGCCGGCGTCGAGGCACTGCCGGATGTCCTTCTCCGCCTCGTCCGCCAGGTCCGACAGGAACTCCTCCCGCGGGTAGCCGTCGATCCCGTCGGCCGGGTACAGCAGGCTCAGCGCGGACGGGGCGATCACCGGCTGCTTGACTGGCAGGTCGGTCAACCGCCGTGCCTTGTTCAGATAGGACACGGCGAACGCGCCGTACCGGAACGGTCCGCCGGTCAACCGGGGCAGCTGGCGGGTGTGCCCGTCGGCGAACGGGATGACCGCCCCGTCCGGCGCGAGCGCCTCGACATCCTGCAACGGGTAGGTGGCGAAGCTCGGTTTGCCCTGCTCCCCGTCCGTCAGCACGGGCGAGCCGGTGGCCGCCAGCCGCTCGATCGTCTCCGCGAGCGCCCGGTCCACCAGCTCCGCCAGGCCGGCCTCGTCGCTCGGCTCGGCCATCCCGTCCAGGAGGTACTCCGGTCGCGGGATGCTGCCGATCGGCTCGGTCGGAATGCGCATGACAATTCCTTCCCACGTGATCGTGATCATTGCCAAGCTAGCCAGAGATCACGAACCGGACGACCACCATGTGGGTGAGAAGGATCAGTCGACCAGCACCGGGTTGTTCAGGTCCGCGTTGTCGATCACCACGGTGGCCCGCTCCCGCGGGTGGCACTCGGCCATGTACAGCTTCTGGCCCTCCACGTACCGCCGGTTCCGCGGTGAGTCCGGGTCCGCGTCCCTGATGCCGAGGCCGCGTTTCGCCGCGCGCGGGATCGACACCTGGAACGGGACGTCCAGCCACACCGAGTAGTCCCAGTACCGGGTCAGCTCGTCGCGGTGCACGAAGATCCCGTCGAGCACCAGGATCGCGTCGTCGTCGGCCAGCTCCGGCAGCCGCCGCACCTCGCGCTCGCGCCGCACGTCGTACACCTCGCGGATGTACTCCCGGTTGCCGCCCGGGCTGAGCGGGTCGAGCAGCAGCCGGATCATCCGCCCGTAGTCGAACGAGTCGCGGTAGAAGCCCTCCGGCGAGTCCCGCCCGCGGCGGTGCCGGGTGCGGGGTGGGTTCAGGAAACCGTCCGCGGACACGCGGATCACCTTCGCGCCGCGGACCTGTAGCTCGACACCGAGCGCGTCCGCGAAGTGGGTCTTGCCCGCGCCGTCCACCCCGTCGACCGCCACCCGGCGGACCCGGTCGGCCGGCAGCGCGAGTACCGCTTCCGCTACGTGCTGACTGGGACGCATCCAGTAAGTGAACCCGCCGCGAAGCTGATTTCCAAGATATTCGCCCAATCGAGCAACGTACTCACCACCGAGGTCCGTCCTGCCGGCATGAGGGACGACTTACCGAGCAGGCGACAGGCGCTCACCACGGGCGTCGTGATGGCACTCGGCGCGGGCATGATCACCGCCGGGGTGATCGCCGGCGCGGGCGAGGGCGCTGGCACACCACCCGTCCAGCACGGCGGCGGCATCAGCCTCGTCGCCTATGACAGCTGCGACACCGCGCTGTCGGCGTTCCAGGACCGGATCATGCCGCACATCACCGCGTACGGGCTCGACTTCGGGGTCCGCGGGGCCGGCGGCGACATCCTCACGGCGGAGGAGGGCGCGGCGGCCGACAGCGGGGGCAAGATGGCCGCGCCGGCGGAGGCGCCGGCGGCCCCCCAGCAGCGGGACCACTCGACGACCAACGTGTACGAGGCCGGCGTCGACGAGCCGGACCTGGTGAAGACCGACGGCGACCGGGTCGTGAGCGTCGCGGACGGCGTGCTGCGGGTCGTGGACGTCGCCTCCCGCAAGCAGACCGCGGCGGTGCGCCTGGACGGGCAGCTGTACCCGACGCAGCTGCTGCTCGCCGGCGACCGCGCGCTGGTGATGGCCAGCAGCATGATGGTGGCGGACCTGCCGTCCATCGCGCCGGGCAAACCGGCGCCGACCGACACCACGCCCTACACCTCGCAGCTGATCCTCGTGGACCTGACCGGCGCCGGCAAGGTCCTCGGCACGCTCTCGCTCGACGGCAGCTACCTCGACGCGCGGCAGATCGGCTCGGTGGCCCGGGTCGTCGTCCGCTCGCAGCCGCACCTGCAGTTCCGCTACCCGACCAACGGGGACGAGGTCAGCTCGCTGCTCGACAACCAGGAGATCGTCAGGAACTCGACGATCCAGGACTGGCTGCCCCGGTACCGGCTGAAGACCGGCGGTGCCACGACGAGCGGCCAGCTGACCGACTGCGCGGACGTGAGCCACCCGGTCAACTACACCGCGAACGGCATGCTCACCGTCCTCACCTTCGACCTGACGCGGGACCTGGGCACCGGCGACCCCGTCACGATCGTCGCCGACGGCAGCACGGTCTACGGCACGGACAGGAGCCTCTACATCGCCGACGACCACTCGACGTTCGGCGCGATCGACGCGCCACCGGACTCCTCGCGCACCGAGCTGTACCAGTTCGACATCGCCAAGCCGGGCAAGCCGGTGCAGGTGGCGTCCGGTGCGGTGAACGGCAGCCTGCTCAACCAGTACTCGCTGTCGGAGTACCAGGAGCACCTGCGGGTCGCCACGACGGTGTACGACCAGGGCAACTCGCAGAGCATGATCACCGTGTTGCGGCGCAAGGGAAACGAGCTCACGCAGGTCGGCCAGGTCGGCGGGCTCGGTGCGGGGGAACGGATCTACGCCGTCCGCTACTTCGGCGACACCGGGTACGTGGTGACGTTCCGGCAGACCGATCCGCTGTACACAGTGGACCTGAGTGATCCCGCGGCCCCGGAGGTCACCGGCGAGCTGAAGATCACGGGCTACTCCGCGTACCTGCATCCCGCGGGTGAGGGTCGCCTGATCGGTGTCGGGCAGGAGGCCAACGGGAACGGTCGCGTACAGGGCACCCAGGTGTCCCTTTTCGACACGGCCGACCCGGCCGGCGCGAAACGGCTCGCCCAGTACCACCTGTCGTACGCCTACAGCGAAGCGGAGAGCGATCCGCACGCCTTCCTCTACTGGCCGGACAAGGGGCTCCTCGTGCTGCCGATCTCGGGCGGCGGGGTCGACGAGAACGGCCAACTGCGGGAGACCACCGGCGCGGTCGTGCTCAAGCTCGGCGGCGGCTCGTTCGAGCAGGTCGGCATGGTCACCCACACGTCCGAGCAGTACGGCGGCCCGATGGTGCCCCGGCGGGCCATGGTGATCGGAAACGAGCTGTGGACGGTGTCCGAGGCCGGCATGATGGTCAACGACCTGGACTCGCTGTCTCAGCTGGCCTGGCTGCCGTTCACCTGACCCGTCCGCAGATAGGTCCATAATGGACTGTACGAGGGCGTGCCGTGCACGGCTCCGCGTGGCGGCACGCCCTCGATCGCGGTCCGGGCGGCCTCGTCGTCGACGATGAACTCCGGCTTCAGGTGGTCGGTGTCGTAGTACCGGTGGTAGACGGGCGTGAGCGCGCCGGACATCGGCGGCACGATCCAGCTCCAGTCCGCCGGGCAGGCGCGCCCCGCCTTCTCCTCCTTCGCGAGGTGCTTGAGGAAGCGGGACGTCTCGGTGTGGTGGTCGCTGATCGTCACGCCGGCCTGCTCGAACGAGTGCAGCACGGCCCGGTTCACCTCGACCAGCGCGGCGTCCCGCCACAGTGTCCGGTCGCTGCTGGTGTCCAGCCCGAGCCGCGCCGCGACGGCCGGCAGCATGTCGTACCGGTCCGTGTCGGCGAGGTTGCGTGCCCCGATCTCCGTGCCCATGTACCAGCCGTTGAACGGCGCGGCCGGGTAGCTGATCCCGCCGATCGACAGCCGCATCGAGCTGATCGCCGGCACCGCGTGCCAGCGCAGTCCGAGGTCGGCGAACCAGTCGAGGTCCGGATGCGACAGCGGCACCTCGGCGGTCGCGTCGGCCGGCAGGTCCATCAGGTACGTCATGCCGTCCGAGGACACCACGAGCGGCAGCACGTCGAACGCGGTCCCGGCGCCCCGCCAGCCCCGGCGGGCGATCGCCTCGGTGAACCGCACGTAGCGCGGGTCGCCGAGCACCGTCCCGTCCGGACCCTGATAACCGGCATACCGGACGAGCTGGTCGTTCCAGATGCGTGGCCCCGGCCGGCCGGGCGCGTCCGGCGCGAACACGGTGATCACCGGGCGGATCTTGCCGCCGTTGTAGGCCAGGCGCAGGTGCTCGAAGCACTGGGCGGCGACCTCGCCCGGCTCGCGGACGGCACGCAGGTCGCGGACCCGCATGCTGCGCCAGTACAGGCGACCCACACACCGCGCGCTGTTGCGCCACGCCACGCGTGCGCCGAAGGTCAGCTCCTCGCTCGTGTGGTGGTAGGTGCCGGTCAGGTCGATCTCGGCACGCGCCCACGCGATCCGGTGCGCGACGGAGCCCGCGTCGGGGTTCTCCGTGTGGAAGAGGCGCAGGAACTCGACCGCCTCGTCGACGTCCACCTGGGACTCGATGTCGACGATCTGTGCGAGGTGCTCTGGCGGTTCCCAGATCTGGACGCTCACCCGCGCGAAGCTACCCGAAATGCTCCCGGCGACCGCTGGAGATTCAGCCGTGTGGAGTAAGTCCCTCGCTTCGGGTACACATCAGAAATGCCACGAGTAACCACGGAGCCGACCGAGTACGAGCCCGGCACCGACCCGCGGCGCTGGCGGGCACTGGTCGTGACCCTCGCGGGCGGGTTCATGATCCTGCTCGACGTCAGCATCGTGACGGTCGCGATCCCGTCGATCGAACGCGGGCTCGGCACGTCCGCGAGCGGCGTGCAGTGGGTGGTCTCGGGTTATCCGCTGACGTTCGGCCTCGCGCTGGTCGCCGGCGGGCGGCTCGGCGACGCGTTCGGGCGGCGCACCATCTACCTCGTCGCGCTGTCGGGGTTCGTCGCCACCAGCGTGTTCGCCGGGCTCGCGCCGACGCTCGCCCTGCTCGTGGTCGCCCGCCTGCTGCAGGGCCTGGTCGCCGGTCTGGTCACGCCGCAGAACGGCGGGCTCATCCAGGACCTGTTCCGCGGGGCGGAACGTGGCCGGGCGTTCGGCCTGCTCGGCGCCACGATCGGCCTGTCGACCGCGGCCGGCCCGGTGATCGGCGGGTTCATCCTCGGCGTGGCCGGCGAGCCGGACGGGTGGCGCTGGGTGTTCCTGGTGAACCTGCCGTTCGGCCTGCTCACGCTGGTGCTGGCGCTCCTGCTGGTGCCCCGGACGCCGAAGAGCTCGACCCGCCCCGACATCGACTACCCGGGCATCCTGCTGCTGGGGCTCGCCGTGCTGTGCCTGATGGTCCCGGTGGTGCTCTCCGAGGCGGACGGCATCCGCCGGTTCTGGTGGCTGTTCCTGGTCGCGGTGCCGCTGGGCTGGGCGTTCCTGCGCTGGGAACGCCGCAGGGTGGCGGACGGGCGGACGCCGCTGGTGCACATGAGCCTGTTCACCGAGACACCCGGCTACCCGAGCGGCGCCACGCTGGCGACGGTGTACTTCTGCGGGTTCAGCGGGATCTGGCTGGTCTTCGCCGTGTACTTCCAGACCGATCTCGGGCTCTCGCCGCTCGAGTCCGGCCTGGCGGTCACGCCGTTCTCGCTGGGCTCGGCCGTCTCGTCGTGGATCGCCGGGCAGCTGGTGTCGCGCTGGGGCCGGTGGGTGACGATCACCGGGCTGGCGTTGATGGTCGTCGGGCTCGCCGTGGTCGCGGTGCTGGGGTTCCTCGTCGACAAGGACTCGCTCGTGGTCGTGATCGCGCTGCCACTGCTGGTCGCGGGCATCGGCGGCGGCGCGGTGATCTCGCCGAACACCACGCTGACGCTCGCGTGCGTGCCGTCGTCGATGTCCGGCGTGGCCAGCGGCGTGCTCCAGACCGGCCAGCGGCTCGGCACGGCGGTGGGCACGGCGGCGCTCGCGGCCGTCTTCCACGCCGCCGCGACCGGTTTCGGCACGGCGGCCAGTGGGTTCTCGGTCGCCATGCTCGCCGCGGTGTTCCTGATCCTGGTCGCGCTCGCGTTCGGGCTCTGGGAGGGCCGCGGGACGGCGACCGCCCGCCCACTACCCGCCGGCGTCACCAACCGATCGGCAGATGTTTGACGCCGTGCTGGAAGTTCGACCGCAGCCGGACGACGTCCCCGGCGGGCGCCACCTCGCCGAGCCGGTCGAACACGGCGGTGAACAGTGCCCGCAGCTGCGTCTTGGCGAGCTGCGCGCCGATGCAGTAGTGCGGGCCATGGCCGAAGGCGAGGTGGTCGTTCTGGGCTCGGGTCACGTCGAAGGTGTCCGGGTCGGCGAACGCCCGCTCGTCCCGGTTGCCGGAGGAGAACCAGACGACCACCTTGTCGCCGGCCCTGACCTCCCGCCCGCCGAGCACGGTGTCCACCACGGCCGTGCGGCGGAACCGCATCACCGGTGACCACCAGCGCAGCATCTCGTCGACCGCGCCGGGCAGCAGTGACCGGTCCGTCCGCACCTTCCGGTGCTGGTCCGGGTGCTGGAGCAGGGCGTGCATGCCGCCGGGCAGCGCGTTGCGCAGGGTCTCGTTGCCCGCCACGGACAGCAGCCAGAACATGTTCTCGAACTCGGCGGTGGTGACCCCGGCGGAGACGAGGTTGCTCATGACGTCCTCGCCGGGCGTGCGGCGCTTGAACTCGGCGAGGTCGTGGGCGTAGGCGTACAGGTCGGGCATGCCCTCGCGGGTCCGCTGGTCGGGCAGGTACCCGTGCTCGTCCGGTTCCGGCCGCAGCGCCATCGCCCGCCTGGCCATGTCGGTGGCGCCCTCCGCGCCGGCCCTGGCGCTGACCGCGTACTCCGGGTCCTGGTAGCCGATGACGCGGTTGCTCCAGTCGTACATGAGCCAGCGGTCCTGCCGCGGCACGCCGAACACGTCGGCGAGCGTCCGCAGTGGCAGGTCCGCGGCCAGTTCGGCGAAGTCGCAGTGGCCGTCGTCCGCGACCCGGTCCACGAGCTCCCCGGCCCACTCGGTGATCCGGTCAGCCAACCGGGCGACCGCCTTGGGGGTGAACGCGCCCGCGAGCAGCCGGCGCAGCCGCGAGTGCCGCGGCGGGTCCTGGTTGAGCATCATCTGCCGGACGAACTCGAGCGCCCCGTCGTTCGGCGGGTCGGCGATCTGCGTGGCCCGCGCGTAGGAGGAGTAGGTGGCGGGATCACGCATGACCTGCTTGATCTCCGCGTGCCGCAGCACGCCCCAGAACCCGGGTCCGGTCGGCCAGAGCGGCACCTCCGGCTCGTCCATCCAGACGACGGCGTGCCGGGCCCGCAACCGCGCGAACGCCGCGTGCGGGATGTCCGTCAGATAGGTGTCCGGGTCGACGATGACGTCGGTGTCACTGGACATGATCGCCATTCTGCGGGTTCGATCAGGGGCTGTGAGCGCACTCCATCTTGCCCGACACGTGCCCGGCGGCGAGCCGGCTCTCCTCCTGCTGCACGGCCTCGGCGCCACCGGCGAGGTGTGGCAGGGCCTGCTCGAACGGAACTGGCCGGGCGAGGTGGTCGTCCCTGACCTGCCCGGACACGGCCGCTCGCCCGGCCTCGACGCCTACACGTTCGAGTCGATGGCCGCCGCGGTGGCCGCCGTCGTGCCGGCGGGTCGCCAGGTCGTGGTCCTGGGTCACTCGCTCGGGGGCGTCCTCGCGCTCACGCTGGCCGGCGGTTCCCACGGTCTCGACGTCCGCGCGGCGTGCGGGCTGGGCATCAAGCTGCGCTGGTCGGACGCGGAGCTGGCGAAGGCGGCCGAGGTCGCGGCCCGGCCGTCGCGGGTGTTCGCCACCCGCGCGGAGGCCGTCGACCGGTGGTTGCGGATATCCGGCCTGGCCGGCCTGGTGCCGGCGGACTCACCGCTGGTCGACGGTGGTGTGGTCGAGTCCGACGACGGGTGGCGGGTCGCGGTCGACCCCGCGGCGTTCGGCGTCGGCGCGCCGGACGTGCCCGCACTGCTGTCCCGGGCCACGTGCCCGACCCTCCTGGCGGCGGGGGAGCGGGACCCGATGTGCCCGCCCGAGCACCTGCTCGACGTGGACCCTGGCGCGACCGTGCTGCCCGGCGCCGGCCACAACGTCCACGTGGAGAGCCCGCTGACGTTGTGGCCGATCCTGGACCGACTGCTCACGTCGGTCACCGACGCGATCGGTCGGTGACTCACGTACCGACGTCGATCACCACTCGAGTGGGTGAGGTGAGCGTGAACGTCCGCACCCAGGTCCGGGTGCGGGTGCCGAGCCCCACCGACACGTAGCCCTCGTAGTCGCCGGTGAGCCCGACCGCCATGACGTTGCGGAGGTTGCGGGTCCGGAACCGCTGCGGCCCGGTGTAGGTGGGGTTGCCCGCGTCGTCGTGCGCGTAGGCGGGGTTGGTGACGACGCTGACGAAGTACTCGCCGGTGAGCCAGAAGATCTCGCCGGAGCCGTCGGAGAACAGCTCGTCGGTCCAGGTGTTCTGGACCGTCGGGGCCGGTCCCGAGAAGTCGAGCACGACCCGGTCGAAGCCGGGGTGCTGGCCGGTGCGGATGCCGGTCAGCACGGGAATGGTGGGGGCTGGCTGGGCGGCGGCCGTGACACCGCCGCCCACCACCAGCACGATGGCGACGAGCGCACCGAGCACACGCCTCGAAATGATGGTCATCGCTGACCTCCTGCCGGGAGTTGTTGCCTGCGTTCCCAGCGCTGGGCCTACGACGAGACGTGCCGAAATCGCTTCGGTTGCGCGTTTCGTTCCGTTGTGACGGAGTGTGTCTCAGCGAACGCCGAGCAGATCCACCACGAAGACGAGGGTCTCGCCCGGCTTGATCGCGCCACCGGCCCCGCGGTCGCCGTACCCGAGGTGCGGCGGGATGACCAGCCGGCGGCGGCCGCCGACCTTCATGCCGGCCACGCCGCGGTCCCAGCCGGCGATGACCCGCCCCGCGCCGAGCGGGAAGCTGAACGGCGAGCCGCGGTCCCACGACGCGTCGAACTGCTCGCCGGTCGAGTGCGCGACGCCGACGTAGTGGACGCTCACACTCTGCCCGGGCGTGGCCTCGTCCCCGTCACCGACGGTGATGTCCTCGACGACCAGATCGGCGGGCGGCGGCCCGTCGACCGGGTCCACCGCGGGCTTCTCGAGCGCCATGCGTTTCCTCCTTGGTTCGGGTTCCGTGGTTTGCCCGACCCATCCAACCAGTCCCGCCGCGTCCCCGCCGCACGTTGACACGTGACCAAACGGTCACATATATTGGCCCCATGACCGACGACGACCAGGTCTTCAAGGCCCTGGCCGATCCGACGCGCAGGCTCCTGCTCGATCGCCTGTTCGCCCGGGACGGCCGGACCCTGACTGATCTCGAGTCCGACGTGGACATGACCCGCTTCGGGGTGATGAAGCACCTGCGGCTACTGGAGGACGCCGGTCTCATCACCACGCGCAAGTCCGGGCGGGAGAAGCTGCACTTCCTGAATGTCGTACCCATCCGGTTGATTCACGACCGGTGGATCGACAAGTACACCGAGCCGCAGGTGGCCGCGCTCACCGCGCTCAAGACCGAACTGGAGCAACCGATGCCCACTACCGCGACCGCGACGACCGTCCAGGTGCACCGCGTCTACATCAAGGCGACCCCACGGGCGATCTGGGACGCGATCACCAGACCGGAGTGGTCGAAACGCTACGGCTATCGCGCCGTCGTGGACTACGACCTCCGCCCGGGCGGCACGTTCAAGGCCCTGGCCGGCGAGGGCATAGAGGGCATGGACCCGACAGCCTGCCTGGTCGAGGGCGAGGTGATCGAGAGCGATCCGCCACACCGCCTGGTACAGACCTGGCGTCCCACCTGGCTGGACGAGCCTTCCACCACGCTCACGTACGAGATCACGGAGGGCCAGGACGGCGTCTGCTCCCTGACCCTCACCCATGATCTGCACGACGCCCCGCAAACCGCCGCCCAAACCGCCGGCAACGTGGAGGGCGCGGGCGGAGGCTGGCCAGAGGTATTAAGCGACTTGAAGTCGCTGCTCGAGACGGGAAGCGGCATGTACCCGTGAACCCCCGCTGACCGTCACGGGCGTGCCCCAAGGCCTCGCCGTCGACGGACCCGCCGTCGACGGCAAGGCCCACGCCCGTCGTGCGGCATGACCGTGCTGCGGCCAGGTCCGAAACCACGTGCGCCTTCAGGTAAGCGAACGTTAACATCTCGGCATGCCGCCAGCCCGCCGGTTACAAGGTGTCAGGAGCTCCCCGGTCCGCGACCTGCTCGCGCTGACCCTGCGACCGGAGGTGATCTCCTTCGCCGGCGGCCTGCCCGCCCCCGAGCTGTTCGATGTGGACGGTTGGGCCGACTCCTTCGCCAAGGCGACGGACGATCGCCGCAACCTCCAGTACGGCCCCACCGAGGGCGACCCGCTGCTGCGTACCCAGCTCGCCGCCCGCATGACGAGCCGAGGCGTCCCGACGACCGAGTCCGACGTGCTGGTCACCACGGGCTCACAGCAGGCACTGACCCTGGTCGCCACCACGCTGCTGGAACCGGGCGACGTGGTGGCGGTGGAGGAGCCCACCTACCTGGCGGCACTCCAGTGCTTCCAGATCGCCGGTGCCCGCGTGGTCCCGGTGGCGAGCGACGACCACGGCATGGTCCCGGCGGCCCTGGCCGAGGTCCTCGAACGAGACCACCCGACCCTGGTCTACGTGGTCCCGACGTTCGCCAACCCGACCGGCCGCACCCAACCCCCGGAACGGCGAAAGGAGATAGTCGACCTGGCCGCCAGCCACAACACCTGGCTGGTGGAGGACGACCCGTACGGCGAGCTGCGGTACGAGGGCGCCCCGGTGCCCCCGCTGGTGTCCTACGGCGACCGGGTCCTGTACCTCGGCAGCCTGTCGAAGATAGGCGCCCCCGGCCTACGCCTCGGCTGGTTGCGGGCCCCGGCCGACCTGATGCCCGCCACGGTGATCGCCAAGCAGGCGACCGACCTGCACACGAGCACGATCGACCAGGCGGCGGCAGCGATCTACCTGTCGAACACGGACCTGGACGCCCACGTGGCAACCCTCCGCGCCGCGTACCGGGAACGCCGGGACACGATGCTGCGGGCACTGCCGGCCACGGTGCCGGCGGGCACCATCTGGACCACCCCCGAGGGCGGCATGTTCGTGTGGCTTCGCCTCCCGGGCAACCCCGACACGGCCGACCTCCTCCGCGAAGCCCTGACACACAACGTGGCCTTCGTCCCGGGCGCCCCGTTCTTCGCCACGACACCGGACCACGCGACCTTCCGCATGTCCTTCACGACGAATCCGCCGGACGACATCACCGAAGGAATGCGCAGGCTCGCCAGGACCTTCGACCCAACGCCATGACGGTGTGACTCACGTCACCAGCCAGGCCCGACGGATTCGCGCCCGCCGGCGGGTCTTGATGTGGACTGTACCCACACCACCGCGGAGTGCCCATGTCCGTCCACTTCAGAACCGCTGTCGTCACCGGAGCCAGCCGTGGCTTCGGCCGCGCCATCGCCGCCGCGCTCGTCGCCGCCGGCACGAACACGTTCGGCGTCGCCCGTGACGGGCGGGAGCTGCGTGCCGTCCGCGACGAGCTCGGCGACGCGTTCACCCCGGTCGCCGCCGACGCCACCGACGAGGCGCTCGCCGAGAACCTCATCCGCGACCACCGTCCCGACCTGCTCGTCCTCAACGCCGGCGCCACGCCCCACATGGCGCCCGTCCACGAGCAGACCTGGGAAACCTTCAGCCGCAACTGGCACGTCGACACCCGGCACGCCTTCACCTGGATCCGGGCCGCGCTCCGCGAGCCGCTGGCCCCGGGCAGCGTGGTCGTCGCGATGTCCAGCGGCGCCGCCATCGGCGGCTCCCCGCTCAGCGGCGGCTACGCCAGCGCGAAGGCCGCCATCCGGTACCTCGGCGGGTACGCCAACGACGAGTCGGCGCGGGCCGGGCTGGACCTCCGGTTCGTCACCGTCCTCCCGCCGCTGACTCCGCAGGGCGTCGGCCTGGTCGGTGTCGACGGGTACGCCGCACGCGAGGGCGTCGACCGGGATACCTTCGTCGAGCGACTGCAGCCGGTCCCCACCCCCGAACAGGTCGCCAAGGCCGTCATGGAAGTCACCCGCGGCAGCGCCGCCGAGTACCGGCTCAGCGCGACCGGACCGCACCCGATCAGCTGATGGACACGGAGTTCGCCGTCCTGACCGAGCCGTTCCGCCGGGAGCTGCTCGCACACTGCTACCGGCTCCTCGGCTCCATCCACGACGCCGAGGACCTGGTGCAGGAGACCTACCTGCGTGCGTGGCGGGCGTTCGGCCGGTTCGAGGGCCGCTCCTCGGTCCGCCGGTGGCTGTACAGGATCGCCACCATGGCGTGCCTGACCGCGCTGGAGACCCGCGCCCGGCGGCCGCTCCCGTCCGGCCTCGGCGCGCCGGCGGACGACCACCGCGTCGCCGTGGCGGACGGTGACCCGTCGGTGCCGTGGCTCCAGCCGGCACCCGACGCCCGGGTCGGTGACCCGGCGGCCATCGTGGCCGGCAGGGCCGGGGTGCGGCTCGCCTTCATCGCCGCACTCCAGCTCCTGCCCGCCCGCCAGCGCGCCGTGCTGACGTTGCGGGACGTGCTGGCCTTCCGCGCCGCCGAGGTCGCCGAGATGCTGGACACGACGACCACGGCGGTCGACAGCGCACTGCGTCGCGCCCGCGCCCACCTGGCCGAGACCGCCCCGGCGGAGGACGACCTCATCGAGCCGGACCAGGCGACCACCCGCACCCTCCTCGACGGCTACGTCGACGCGTTCACCCGAGCCGACCCCGACGCCCTGGTGAACCTGTTGCGGGCGGACGTCGAGCTGGAGATGCCCCCGATCCCGACCTGGTTCAGCGGGCGGCAGGCCGTCGTCGGGTTCCTCGCCAGCCGGGTGCTGCGCGCGGGCCGGTGGCGGCTGGTGCCCACACGCGCCAACGGCCAGCCGGCCCTCGTCGAGTACGGACGCACGAGCGCCGGGCGGTACGAGCCGCACGGCGTCCAGGTCCTGACCGTGCGGGGTGACCGGATCGCCCGGATCACCGCGTTCAACGACCCGAGCCTGGTGCCGGCGTTCGTGCCCGCGCCGGCGCCGTGAGTCAGAGCCACCCCCAGTGTCGCCGGTGCGCGCTGATCGCCCAGTCGGAGATGGCGTCCAGGTCGGGCACCTCCGGCAACGGCGTGTTCCCAGTGGCCAGCAGGTCCTCCACCTGAGCCTGAACGGAGGCGATCTCGTCGAGCACGTCGTCGAGCCGCGACACGTCCCCACGCTTGACGGCGAGCACGCGCTCCCGCTCCACGGCGGGCATCGGCAACGTCAGCCGGCCGTCCCGCGCGACCTCGAGCCCCTGGTAGGCGAGCCGAAGCGCGTGCGAGGCGTACTTGACGTCGTACCCGAACCGAGCCACCAGCTCGGGCCGGCTGGGGACCTTGCCCTTGCTGTGTCCGAGCAGCCGTTGCCGCTGCGCCTCGAGGTACCCGAGGAACCGGTGCACAGCTCCGCGCGACAGCACCTTCGACGCGAGCCCCCGCAGTTCCTCGCCAAGCGCGGTCACCGTGATGACCGCCTCGGCAGGCGCGTAGAGCGGCAGCAACGCGGTGGGGTTCCCCTTGGTGGCGAGCCGCAGGTACTTGTGCAGCGAGTAACTGACCAGGTCCGTGTCCCCGGGCCCGGACCGCGCCCCCTCGGGCTGCGTGCGGAAGACGTAGTGCTGGGCGCTCCCACCGAGCCCGACGACGTTGGCCGGAGGCTCGATGTAGACCCCCATCTCGTCGTGGTCGTCAGTACCCGCGATCGCGATCCCGTGCACCCCAGAACCCACGACGGTACGCAGGATCTCGCCCCGCAGAGCGACATCCCGAATCCCATACTCGGTGTGGTTCATGCCCCGCATGGTGGCATGCGGAGGCGGCGAAGATCCCCCGAATTAACCCCGGCCGGCAGCCTCCTGCGCGCCCTTGACGGCGAGCTGATCGGCCCGCTCGTTCTCCGGGTGCCCAGCGTGCCCCTTGACCCAGTACCACCGAACCTCATGCGGCCGGACCGCCTCGTCGAGCCGCCGCCAGAGGTCGGCGTTCTTCACCGGCTGCTTGGCACTGGTCTGCCACCCGTTGCTCTTCCACCTGGGCAGCCACTGCATGATCCCGTTCCGCACATACGTCGAGTCCGTGTACATGTCAACAACCGACGGGCGCGTCAGACTCTCCAAAGCCCGAATAGGTGCCATCAACTCCATCCGGTTGTTGGTGGTGACGCCCGCCTCGGCCCCGTACAACTCCTTGGCATGCCGCCCGTACTTGAGGACGGCACCCCACCCCCCGGGCCCGGGGTTCCCACTACAGGCCCCATCGGTGTAGATCTCCACGGCGTTCGACACACCGGCAGCGTATCGACCCCGCGTGCTCGTGCCTCGACCCGTCGAAAACCAGCTGCACGAGGCGCACGGCGAGGTCACCATGGTCCCCATGGTGACGGCGTCCGGCGTACGCATAGGTTGGGGAGACCTCCCCGAGAGAGTCCAGCACGCCGTAACGGACATCCTGGGTAGCGAGGTCGTCGCGGCCGTCTCCCAGCCAGGCGGGTTCTCCCCGGGCACCGCGGACCGCGTCCGCACCGCCGGTGGCCGGCGTGCCTTCGTCAAGGCCGTGAGCGCCGCCCAGAACGAGCACAGCCCCAACTTCCACCGTCGCGAAGCGCGGGTCACCGCCGTCCTCCCGCCGCACGCCCCGACCCCGACGCTCCTCGGCACCTACGACGACGGCGACTGGGTGGCGCTCGTCCTCACCGACGTCGAGGGCCGTCACCCGGCGACCCCCTGGCGCCCGGACGACCTCGCCAGCACCCGCGCCGCGCTGGAGGAGCTGGCCAGCATCCCGGCGCCACCCGACGTGCCCACCGCCGGCGAGTACCTCGAGCCCGACTTCACCGGCTGGCACCGCCTCCGCGCCGACCCACCGGCCAACCTGGACGAGTGGACCGCCACCCACCTGGACGACCTGTGCCGGCTCGCCGAGCACGGCCTGACCGCCCTGGCCGGCGACACGTTGACCCACACCGACATCCGGGCCGACAACGTCCTGGTCGGCCCGGACGGCACGGTCACGGTGATCGACTGGCCCCACGCCACCCGCGGCCCCGCCTGGCTCGACACCCTGATGCTGCTGGTCAACGTCCGCCTCTACGGCGGCCACCCGGACCTGGCCACGATCAACGCGGACCGCCAGGACCTGATCGGCGCCCTGGCCGGCCTCGGCGGCTTCTTCGCCGACGCCGCACGCCTCCCGGCCCCGCCCGGCCTGCCGTCGCTGCGTGCGTTCCAGCAGGCCCACGCCGACGTGCTGGTCGCGTGGCTCCGCGAGCTCGTGCGCCCGCGGAGCCCACGACTCACCGGCTGAGGTGCACCATCGCCCCGGCCGGGGTGTACCCGACCCGCTCGTACAGGCGTTGCTCCGGCACCCCGGCAGGCGTCAGGAACACCGTCCGCCCACCAGCCTCGTGCGCGGCCGCGGTGAGGAACGCGGTCATCGCGCCGCCGATCCCGCGCCGCCGGAACGCCGTCCGCACCCCGATCCCGGCGACCTCGGAGGTCCCGTTGACCACCGCCTCCGCGACTCCGCCACCGGCCGCCTCACCAGTGGCGATGTCGCGTGCCAGCACGGCGAACCCACCGTCGCGCAGCCGGGCCCGCGCCTTCGCGACGTCCGCGTCGGACACCTCGTCCACCTGGTCGAACGCCTCGTACTGCGCCGCGATCATGCCGCGGATCTCGTCGTCGCCGACCGGTACCACCAGCTCGATCCCGGCCGGCACGGACGGCGGCGACACCGAACCCGGCGGGCACAGCATCACCGGGATCCGCCGCTCCACCGACCACCCGGCCGCCAGCAGCGCGGTCTCGGCGTCGGGCGCGGTGTCCACGAGGAACTCCGCCCGCGGCAGCAGGTCACGCCGCCGGTACGCGTCGGTCAGCGCGTCCACGTCGGACGGTGCCGGCCGCGCGCCGTCATCCGGGATCGCGTAGTTGAGGAACGGGTTGGTCGAGTCGGGGGAGAAGGTGGCGAGAAACGGACCGACCTGTTCGGTCGCACGCCCGGCCGCGGCGGCCCGGCGCATGTGTGACTGCAAAGCAGACAAGATGAGAAACCCTTCGAGAGCAAGAGAAGGACGACAGCCGAAACGGCGTCACCGGCACTACAGGCGACGCCCCGTGCGGGCGCCAGGCATGAGGCGTTCCCCTTGCTCGATCTCTCAGGTCGCGGCCAGTCTGGCACGCCCACACTCGATCAACAACCGGTTTTCCGGGTGACACCGCCGGTACCGTGACGGCACCATGGGCGACTACCGCGTCCGCTGACGCAGGCCGAACGCCGCCGCGTCGTAGTTGAGGTAGACACCGAGGCCGGCGCGATCGCCGCCCACGTGGCCTGGCAGCGCGACGGCTCGCCGGTGCCGCCGCTGTAACCGGATCAGCCCTGGTCGCAGCCGTCCGGCGTCGTCGGCGGCCAGCCGGCCCACCCGGTGTCCGCCGAGCCACACGGCGACCGCGTTCCGGTCCACCGGGTTGCCGCGCTCGGCCACCAGCAGCGCGTGGATGTCCTGCCGCACCGGCACGTCCACGCCCGGCCCGACGATCGACCACAGCACGTCCTGATGCCCCGGCAGCCCGACCACCCGCAGGTCGTCGTACCCGAAGATCTCCATCGCCCGCATGCCGTCACGCATCCACTGTGGACGCTGTGCGACCGGTGTCGTGTCGGGTATTCCCTCTCCGGTCAGCCTGCCACGCAGCCAGTCGGCCACACCCATTCGCCGCCACCTCACCGGACTCGGTTCCGCAAGGTCTGTCGCCGCAGGCCGGGATTCGTTACGTCATACCAGGGTCTGACAGACCACGGTCCGATGTGCAAACCCCCCGAACCCGGCAAGCTCATCACCATGACCACCACACGCCGAGGTTTCCTCACCCTGAGCGCCACCATGGGCCTGCTCCTCGCGGCACCGCGAGCCGTCGCGGACACGCGAGCCAGCTTCACGTTGCCGAGGCCGTCGGGCCCGTACCCGGTCGGCGTGCGACAGCGACATCTGGTCCAACGCGGCCGTCCGGACCCGTGGGTACCCGGCGTCGACCGGGAGCTGATGATCAGCATCTGGTACCCGGCGCGCGAGTGCGACGGCCCGCGCGCGCCCTACCTCGACCCGCTGGTGGCACGGAAGTACACGACGGACGGCTTCCTGGGCTTTCCCCCGAACGAGATCGACTGGGCCACGCCCTCCGTCACTGCCCGCCGCAACGCTCCAGCAAACGGCTGTCACCCACTGGTTGTGTACACGCCAGGCGGCGGGAACAGTCGTGCGTTGGGCACGGTCCTCGTGGAGGACCTCGCGAGCCACGGCTACGTCGTCGTCACCATCGACCACACGCACGAGACACCCGTCGAGTTCCCGGGTGGCCGCCTGGTCGACGCGGCCATCCCGGCCGACCCACCCGACCTGGAGGCGGCGAAACGCCTGTACATGGATGCCCGCGAGGCGGATGTCCACTTCGTACTCGGCCAGCTGCGGCGGCAACCCAACGCCGACCTCACCCGTATCGGCCTGTTCGGACACTCGGCGGGTGGCGTCATCGCCACCCGGGTCATGCGTGCCGACCGCCGCGTCCAGGCCGGCGCGAACCTCGACGGCTTCTTCGAGTTCGGCGAGAACCACCCGGAGCGCGGTGTCGATCGCCCGTTCCTCCTCATGGGCGCGGCGTCCCACCCACAACAACCACCACTCTTCGGCGCGGTCCGCACCCATCTGAGTGACCCCACCTGGGCGACGTTCTGGAACGCGTCAACAGGCTGGCGCCTGGACCTGGCCGTGCCACACGGAAGGCACTACACCTACACGGACGCCCAGTGGTTCATCCCGCAGCTGAACGTGGACCCCACAGGCCTGATCGGCACGGTAGGACAAGATGTGGTCCACGCCCAACGCAAGATCCTGCGATACCTGTTCGACCCCCACCTGAAGAACCGCCCGAGCAGGTTACCCACCCACCCGGACGTGACGATCATCAGATGATCCCGTTGGCACGCAACAGGGAAAGGGTCCCCACAGTCTTGTACCCACGCCATTCCAACGCGGCGGCGGGGGAGTAGCTGGCGAAGTCGACCCGCCAGCCACCGTCGTCCTCCTGAGCATCCGCCAACCGCCGCAGATCATCAGCGATGACCGCCGCACTGAACAACTTCCGCGCCGGCCGGTCGGGCAGCGGCGCGAAGTCGAGCGGCCGCAACGTCTCGCCCTCGGAGCCACCGGCAACAGGCACGAGCCCGTCAGCCGGGATGAACGCGCCGAGCTTGTCGAGCAGAGGCGCCGCCTCGGAATGCGTGTCGTACACGGCATCAAGAAACCCAACGGCAAAACCCAACACAATGGCGTGCGGCGCGGCATCAAGCCCGGCGATGGCGTCAAAACAGTACCGGGTAGCCGCAACCAACCAGGGATGCTCGGCCACCCGCGAGTCCCGCACAGCGACCCGATGCGCGACCCCGGTCACGAAAGCCGTGCTCTGCAAGGAAGAGACCCCCGGATCGGCCTGCACCCAGAAGGGCGCACACCCAGCAGGATCCCGCACCGGCACAGCGAACGGCACCCCACCGTCAGCCAAACAGACCCCACCCAGCCAGTCAAAAACCTCCACAACCCGCGCCGAGGGCCCAACCTCCGCGAACACCTCGAGCGCGTGCAACGCCCCACCGGGCTGACTCTCGGCCGCCCGCAGGTCCGGCTCAAGCCCCCACCCGTAACCCCCGTCAGGATTCCGGTACCCGTCAACAGCATCAAGCACAGCCCGAGCATCCCCACCCTCGAACAGAAACTCGAACCGCCGCCGGTCAAGCAACCGGCCATGAGTAGCAAGGAAGGAGGCCGCAGCCTCGAGATCAACAGTCATGACCCCATTCTGTCGCCTCCCACCACCTCGGTCTTGAAGGTTTCGGACGCGCCCCCACCCCCACGTCGCTCGTGGCGATGATCAGCCGTCAGCACTTCGGTACCCGTGTCGCACCAGCCACTGAGGCGTACAGCAGGACTCACAAGGCTCCAGTTCGCCTGGATTCACGTCCGCCCAGGCGATGCGAACCTTGTCATGAACATTCTTGCCCTGCCGGTCTGCCCGACGCTGTCCCCGGTCGAGCCACGTGCAATCGGGATCGTTGTGGTAGGCCCTGCCACCTTTGGTGCGATAACCGTACGGCCGTACCCCGGGCTTGGGTGGCTTGCACAGGGAACACCACCTGAGAGGCATCTCATGCACACACTCAGCGTCGTCTGAAATGGCGCCGATCGCTTGTCGCCTGCCTTCGACCGCCAGCCGCTCAGCGTCTTCAGTATTCGGATTTCCGCCTGGGCCGTCGGTCCAGTGCCACCTCACCCTATGAGGTTCCATAAGGGCTGTCACGTAATTGATCTTCTGGTTGGGCCTGCTGGCGTTCCGGTCAGCCGGTGAGGGTGATGTTGTGGAGGTAAGCGATGCCGGATACCGCATCGCCGAGTGTGCTTGCTGCTCGGCGGTAGTCCCGCAGGATTTTCCAACCTTTCATGCGGGCGAGGGTGTGTTCGACCCTGGCGCGGACGGTGCGGTGGACGGCGTTGAGTTCTTCTTTCCATTCCGGCAGTTCGGTGCCGTCGCGGGGTTTGCGGTAGGGAATGATCACCTCCGGGTTGCCTTGGTAGCCGCCGTCGGTCATGACCGGCCGATCACCAAGTTGGTCTTTGATTCCGGAGCTGCGGTAGACGGTGCAGTCGTTGCGGTTACCTGGTTGTGGATCGCCGGTGGCGATGACCAGGCGTGTGTCGGCGTCGATCGCGATCTGCACGTTGGTGGAGTAGCGGTAGTTCTTGCTGGGTGCGGCCAGCCGGTGGTCTCGGGTGGGAACCAACGTGCCGTCCACGATCGCGACCGAGTCGGCCCGACGCTTGCGTACCGGAGCCAACGCAAGCAGCGGGCCGATGGTGTCGATCACCCGATGTGCCGCGGCATGGGAGACGCCGAACAGCGGTCCGATCTGGCGCATGGTCAGGTTCGTCCGCCAGTACACCGCGACCAGCAGCACCCGGTCAGCCAGCGGCAATGCCCACTGCCGACCCGGCCGGCCATCCGCGATCTCGTCCCCGCCTCGCTGGGCTACCACCCGGACCAGCTTGCGGAACTGACCTGGCTGCAACCCGGTGAACGGGACAATCCACTCCGACCTCGACGCTGTGATCACCTGCACCACAACAACATGATCAACTATCGGCGGAGCACCCAGACACCGGGGTTACGTGACACCCCTTAGCCGTACCCAGTTCTCGCCACAGGTCAACGTTCTCCACCGGCTTCTCGAGGTGTACCGGTCTGCCCGTATAAACGTGGACTTCGCACGGCCGGGTCAGACTCTCGAACGCCCGGATCAACGCGTTCAGCTCCATCCGCCTTCTGGTGGTGGCCGACGCTTCGCCGCCGGAGAGCCTTTTCTCGTGGTAGCCATACTTCAGCAGGGCTCCCCAACCGCCCGGACCGGAGTCGCCGCTGCACACGCCATCGATGTAGATGTCGACGGCCCACCCAGTTTCCGCAGACATGCACCGAACGTAACTGGTCAGGCTGTTTGTAGGTCGTGATCGTCATCGTGGGATGATCATGGTGTGTCAGCTGGTCGTGTTCCGTCTTATGAGGAGCTTGCCGCGTTGGTGGTGCGGCAGGCTGAGCGGATT